>Ga0257120_1000608_pt1 | contig 25916 bp, 19 predicted proteins | sample SI106_10metaG_FD_190153 | JGI IMG/M metagenome (GOLD analysis project Ga0257120, IMG submission 190153) | Marine microbial communities from Saanich Inlet, British Columbia, Canada - SI106_10 | ecosystem: Environmental > Aquatic > Marine > Inlet | place: Canada: British Columbia | collected... | reverse complement strand
GTCCCAGCGCCTAGCACTTTGCACTTTGCACTTTGCACTTAGCGCTAAGTCAGCTCTATGACCTCTGGCGTTAGCGCAAGAAAGCACGCTAAGCACGCTAAGCACGCTAAGTACCTTAAGCACCGAAAGCACCGAAAGCACCGAAAGCACCGAAAGCAGCACAATAATCATTAGCAAATACAGATAAAAGGCACTATTCATGGGCAAAAGATTATCCATTGTTTGGATTCTATTACTGGTGGCGATTGTCGCCGGTTTGCAGCAGGGCTGTTCAGCGCCAGATAAGGCGGGCCATCCCCAAGGCATTGTTGTCAGTCCCAATGACAGCCGTGAATACCGGCATTTACGATTATCGAATAACATGGATGTGCTGCTGATTTCGGATCCTAGCAGCGATAAGGCGGCTGCCTCTTTGGATGTCTATGTAGGCAGTTATCAAAATCCTCAGGATCGAGCGGGGCTGGTCCATTTTCTTGAGCATATGCTGTTTTTGGGTACCCAGAAATATCCTGAGCCCGGTGAGTATCAGAGTTTTATTAGCGAGCATGGCGGCAGTCATAACGCTGGCACCGGTTTGGAAAATACCAACTATTTTTTCGATATAGACGCGGCTCACTTGGAGCCGGCCCTAGATCGATTTGCACAATTCTTTACAGCGCCCAACTTTGATGCGAAATATGTCGATCGTGAGCGCAATGCGGTGGAGTCGGAGTATAGGCTAAAGCTAAAAGATGACGGTCGCCGTGGTCAAGATGTCCTGCAGGAGCAGGTTAATCCGCAGCATCCATTGAGTAAATTTACCGTTGGCAATCTCGACACTCTGGCTGACTTTGAGGATCGTCCACTGCGCGACGAATTGCTGGCAATCTATAAAAAATATTACTCCGCCAATATTATGAAGTTGGTAGTGCTTGGCAGTGATAGCCTCGATGAGCTGCAAGCTATGGTCGAGCCGCGATTCCAGCCGGTGGTCAATAATCATGTGGTAGTGGAGCCGCCAGCGGCACCATTATTTGCCAGCGACCAACTGCCAATGCAGCTAGGTATAGTGCCTTTGCAAAATTCCCGCTCCCTAAGCCTCAACTTTCCGTTGCCTAAAATGTTTCCTCACTGGCAGAAAAAGCCGGCGAACTATTTGGCTGCACTGCTGGGGCATGAGGGGGAAGGCAGTTTGCTGGAACGCTTAAAAGCCCGCGGTTGGGCTGAGGGACTCTCTGCTGGAACCGGTCTCGAAGATCGCGGCGGCGCGCTATTTTATGTGGATATCGCTCTGACACCTGCAGGTCTTGACCATCAGTCAGAAATTGTTGAGATGTTTTTTGCCAAAGTACAGAAGATTGCGCAGCAGGGCATCAACAAGTGGCGTTATTTAGAGACCGCGAAACTCAGTGAGATCGCTTTTCAGTTTCAGGAAAAGCAAAACCCTATGGGTTATGTCTCCATGCTGTCGTCAAAGATGCAGCGCTATCCGATCCAGCATGTGCTCCAAGCTAACTATGTAATGAATGAGTTTGATGCCGATCTACTGTCCAGCGTGGCGGCGCGCTTAACCCCAGATAATATGCTCTTGTCCCTTACTGCACCCGAGGTCGAAACTGATAGAGTCAGCCTGATGTACCAGACGCCCTACAAGGTGACAAAGATTGCCGATGCGGATCTGGTCAAATGGCGCGCGCCAGCAAAGTTTGACGATCTGGTGCTGCCCGAACCTAATCCCTATATTCCAGATGATCTTAGTTTACTTAGCGCTAATGAGAATTTGAAAGCCCCTCAGCTTATCCTCGATAGCAAGGCCGCCAGCGCCTGGCATTTTCCCGATACTCGCTTCGGTGTTCCCAAGGCGAATATTATCGCCTCTCTGCAGACTCCTGGAATTGATTCCCCAGAGGCATTTGCGGCGCTGGAACTGTACCTCGCTTATATCAATGATCAGCTCAGTGCAGCGGTCTATCCGGCTCGAGAAGCCGGGTTGAGCTTTTCCCTACGGCCAAATAATCGCGGTATCGCCATTGTTCTGGGTGGCTATTCGGATAAACAGGCAGTCCTGCTTGAGGATATTCTCACTGCACTGCTCAATCCGGAATGGGATGCTGCCCGTTTTGAGCGTATTCAGCAGAGTCTGGCTCGAGATATGGGCAACTTTGCCCAGCAGTATCCGTTCCGCCAGGTTGTGGCGAGTTTTAATGCCATGATTAAAGGTCAGTGGACGCCGCTACAGAAGGTTGACGGGGTAGAGCAGCTGGCCATGGCAGAGGTAAAGCTGTTTGCAGCTAATGTGCTGGAGAATCTAGAGCTCGAGGTGATGATAAGCGGTAATCAGGATAAGGCTTCGGCCCTGCAGTTGGTTTCCAGTTTAACCTCCCCATTAGACCTTCAGGAGGCTGGGGTTACTCAGTCTGTGGCTAAGCTGGCCCTGGGAGAACAGCGTGGGCAGATTGCGGTAGATCACAGCGATGCGGCGTTGATGCTCTATCTTCAGGGCCGTAACGACAGTCTCACTGAGCGCGCGCATATGTTGCTGCTTGGAGAGATGCTGGCATCGCCGTTCTACACCAGTTTGCGCACTGAAAAACAACTTGGTTATGTCGTGGCGGCCTTTGCTAGCAATCATCTGCGAGTACCAGGCATAGCGATGATAGTTCAGTCGCCCACGGCTTCCGAATCAGAACTCAAGTCTGAAATGATGAGATTCTTGGCAGCCTATCAAGATCAGGTGGCGGCGCTCTCCGATAAGGATTTGCAACGCTATAAATCCTCGGTATTAAGTGGTCTTGAAGAGACACCCAAAAATCTAAGCGAGCTCAATGGCCGTTTTATGGAGTCTTTGGGGCTTGGCTATAACGGTTTTGATTTTCGCGAGCAGTTGGCACTTGAGATCGCATCAGTGACCGTTGAAACCCTTAGCAGTGCCTATCAAGCGGTCACCGCTGAGCAGATTCGCGGGCTGGTGGTGGAGACTGTAGACGGCGATCAAGAGAGCGTTTTGGTGGATTTACGTAAGTTGGCAACAGTTTATCAGTATGAATTTCGGTAAATTGGTCATAAATGGCCATCTTGTAATTTTACTAACTTTACAATTATTGAAATAAATGCATTATTTACAATGACTTATGTTAATTCCTGTAAAATAACGTCAAATAGTCAGCCGATTGACGATCTGGGACTGCCATTGATTTCGTAATTTAACTACATTAAAATTACGCGCATATTTTTGCGTCCTTTGGCTCAGTCTAGAATAGGTCTTAAACCTGACGCAGATAGCCGTTTAATTGACAACTGGTTGGTGATGAATGACTAAGGATTTAGATCCGTTTGAAACTCAAGAATGGCTTGAAGCCTTCGATGCTGTACACAAAATTCACGGCGATGAGAGAGCTAACTTTCTGCTTAGCCAGCTTCAGTCCCATGCCAGCGATCAGGGCATAAAATTACCACCATCGGTCACCACACCTTTCCGCAATACCATCTCTGCTCAGCGCGAAAAGCGCATGCCTGGCGATCTGTTTATGGAGCGTCGTATTCGCTCACTGATTCGTTGGAATGCATTGGCCATGGTAATGCGCGCCAACAAGAAAAGTGAAGGCATCGGCGGCCATATTGCCAGCTTTGCTTCTGCCGCGACGCTCTATGATGTCGGCTTTAACTACTTCTTCCGCGGTCCCGAAGGGGATCATCTCGGTGACCTTGTGTTCTTCCAGGGACACAGTGCACCGGGTATGTATGCACGCTCTTTTCTAGAGGGCCGTCTTAGCACAGATCAGATGGATAACTTCCGTCGTGAAGTCGATGGCGACGGTCTCTCGTCCTACCCACACCCCTGGTTGATGCCGGATTACTGGCAGTTCCCTACAGTATCTATGGGGCTGGGTCCGATTCAGGCAATCTATCAGGCGCATGTTATGCGCTACCTTTCTGCCCGCGGCATGTCGCCTCGTGGTGATCGCAAGGTCTGGGCGTTCCTCGGCGATGGTGAGTGCGATGAGCCGGAAAGCTTGGGCGCAATCTCTCTGGCTGGCCGCGAGCAGCTTGAGAATCTGACCTTTGTGGTGAACTGTAACCTCCAGCGCCTCGATGGTCCTGTGCGCGGTAACGGTAAAATCATGCAGGAACTCGAAGGTGTGTTCCGCGGTGCTGGTTGGAACGTGATCAAGGTCGTCTGGGGACGTCACTGGGATCGTCTGATCGAAAAAGATACTACAGGTTTGCTGGTTAAGCGCATGGACGAAGTCTGTGACGGCGAGCTACAGAATTACAAGTTTAATGGTGGCGCCTATACCCGTGAGCATTTCTTCGGCAAGTATCCGGAGTTGCTTGAGCTGGTAGCGGACATGACCGACGAACAGATTATGTATCTGAATCGCGGCGGTCACGATCCGTATAAGGTTTATGCAGCCTATGCAGAAGCCTCAGCACACAAGGGTCAGCCAACGGTTATTCTCGCGCACACGGTTAAAGGCTACGGCCTCGGAGGTGCAGGAGAAGCGGCCAACGACACTCACTCGGTGAAAAAACTCGACATCGATAGCTTGCGTGGATTCCGCGACCGATTCGGCATTCCGGTACCTGATGACCAGCTGCAAAATGTTCCCTACTACCGTCCACCAGAGGACAGTCCTGAGCTGGAATATATGCGCAGACGTCGCGCCTCTCTGGGTGGCTCACTGCCAGCGCGTAAAGCCGACTTCACTGCCATGAAAGTGCCTGAGTTATCGGCCTTTAAGAAGCAATTGGAGAGCAGTGGCGAGAGAGAAATCTCTACCACCATGGCCTTTGTCCGTGTGCTGTCGACGTTGATCAAAGATAAAACCATCGGTAGCTCGGTTGTGCCGATTGTTCCAGACGAAGCACGTACTTTCGGTATGGAAGGCATGTTCCGTCAGCTGGGTATCTATACCTCGGAAGGACAGAAGTATGTGCCTCACGATCACCAGCAAATTATGTACTACAAAGAAGACAAGAAGGGCGTGATTCTCGAAGAGGGTATCAACGAAGCCGGCGCTATGTCCGCTTGGATCGCTCTGGCTACGGCTTACAGCACCAGCAGCTGCCCGATGATTCCGTTCTATATCTTCTACTCAATGTTTGGTTTCCAGCGAATTGGCGATCTGGCTTGGGCCGCTGGCGATAGTCAGGCCCGCGGCTTCTTGATCGGTGCCACTGCAGGTCGCACCACATTGAACGGTGAAGGCTTACAGCACCAGGATGGTCACAGTCTTATATTGGCCAACACTGTGCCTAATTGCCGCAGCTATGATGCAACCTACAGCTATGAGTTGGCGGTTGTAGTTCAGGACGGTGTTAAGCGTATGTTTGAAGACAAGGAAAACTGCTTCTACTACCTCACCACGATGAACGAAAATTATAAGCAGCCGGCTATGCCTGAGGGTGCCGAAGAGGGCATCATCAAAGGTATCTACAAGTTCTCCCATGGCGGTAAAGCTAAGTTGCGCGTACAGCTGATGGGTGCGGGTACGATTCTCAATGAAGTGCGCGAAGCGGCGCAGATTCTTAAAGAGACTTATTCGGTTGAATCGGATATCTGGAGCTTGACCAGTGTTAACGAACTGACCCGCGAAGGTCAGCAAGTTGATCGCTGGAATCTGCTGCACCCTGAGAGCAAGCCAAAAAGAGCTTACCTGTCAGAGCAGCTCGATGGCGCTGAAGGCCCAGTGATTATCGCCACTGACTATATGAAAAACTATGCTGAGCAGATGCGTAAATATATCGATAAGCCACTCACTGTCTTGGGAACTGATGGTTTCGGTCGCAGTGATAGTCGTGAAGCACTGCGTAGCTTCTTTGAAGTAGATCGTTATTTTATTACTGTTGCTGCGCTTAAGTCGCTGGCAGATGAGGGTTCTATCAAGCACTCGGTAGTAAGCGAAGCAATAAAATCATTTGGTATAGATCCAGAGAAGACCAATCCGCTGTTTGCTTAGAATGGTGGATAGGGCGCTTATAAGATAGCCCGAATAAATTGGCTGGAATAATAAGCTCTGGTAGAAAATGCTAGGTGATAGCGGAAAATACGAATAAAGGAATCAATGTGACAATACAGACAATAGTAGTTCCAGATCTTGGTGGTGCGGAGACCGTAGAGGTTATCGAGCTTGGTTTAAATCCCGGCGATAGTATTGAGGTTGAGGATGCGCTGCTGGTTTTGGAATCCGACAAAGCGACAATGGATATTCCTAGCCCAGCCGCAGGTGCCCTAGTGAAGTATCTGGTTGCTGAGGGCGCCACTGTCAGAGTGGGTGATGCTATAGCTGAAATTGACGTCGCTGATGAAGCCACAGCTGAGACTGAGGCAGAGCCTGAGGAAGTTGAACAGGTAACCAATGAGCCTTTAGTCGAGGCTGCAGTTGCGACAGAACAGGCACAAGAGCAGGCACCACAGGTAGCGGCCGCTAGCTCTGCCGAGCAAATGATTCTGGTTCCAGATATAGGTAGCGATGATAAGGTTGAGCTTATTGAGGTCTGCATCGCGGTTGGCGACGAAGTCAACGAAGGCGATACTCTGGTTGTTCTTGAGTCCGACAAAGCAACTATGGATGTTCCGTCCACTCATTCCGGTAAAGTGTTAGAGATTGTTGTTGCTGAGGGCGCCAAGCTGGGTACTGGTGATGCAGTTGCGCTATTTGAAGTGGCTGGTGATGCGCCGGCCCCGGTGGTAGCAAAGCCCGTAACAGATAAGCCCGTAGCCGATAAGCCCGTAGCCGATAAGCCCGTTGCTCCTGCTGCGGCTCCAGTGGCAGCTCCTATCGAAGCTGCGGCCGATGCAATTCAATCCGCTCCTGGTCAGCCAGCACAGCCAGCCGCTGTTGCAGCTGCCGAGCCGGCTTTATCAAGTGATGCGGCTCAGGTCTACGCTGGTCCAGCGGTGCGCTTAATCGCTCGTGAATTGGGTGTGGCGTTGACTGAGGTTTCTGGCACTGGTCCAAGAGGACGTATCCTCAAAGACGATGTGAGTAATTATGTTAAGCAGGTAATCAAAAATAAAGACGCGCCCGCCGCAGCAGCAACTGGCGGCAGCGGTATTCCAGTAGTTCCAGCCGTCGACTTTAGTCAGTTCGGTCAGATCGAAGAACTGCCCATGAGCAAGATACAGAAGCTCACTGCAGCTAATATGCAGCGCAACTGGTTAAATGTTCCTCATGTTACTCAGTTTGATGATGCCGATATCACTGATTTGGAAGCATTCCGCAAAGGTCTAAAAGCTGAGGGCGAAAAACGTGGCGTGAGAGTGACCCCAGTGGCTTTCTTGATTAAAGCTATAGGTGCAGCTCTAGAGGCCAATCCAGAGTTTAATCGTTCACTGGCCGCCGATGGTCAGAACTTGATCCAGAAGCATTACTGCCATGTTGGCATGGCGGTAGATACGCCCCGTGGCCTAGTCGTTCCGGTTATCCGCGATGTGAATGAAAAAGGCATCTGGGATATTTCCGCTGAGATCAGCCTACTGGCTGGCAAAGCTCGCGACGGTAAGTTGAAGCCAGCAGAAATGCAGGGCGGTTGTTTCACCTTATCCAGCTTGGGTGCGATTGGTGGCAATGGCTTTACCCCGATTGTGAATGCTCCGGAAGTGGGTATTCTCGGTGTCTCCAAATCACAGATGAAACCGGTCTGGGATGGCGCTGAGTTTGTTCCTCGCCTGTTATTGCCTATGGCTTTGTCCTATGATCACCGTGCCATTAATGGCGGCGATGCCGGTCGTTTTATGACTCATCTGGTGAAGCTGCTTAGCGATATTCGTTACCTGGCTTTATAAAGAGGTTTTCAAATAGAACCCCAATAGAAAGAGAGGGATTAAATAATGCGATTTTTACACAGCATGGTACGGGTTACTGACCTGGAAAAATCCCTCGCCTTTTATTGCACTGCCTTAGGTCTGGCAGAACTCTATAGATATGAAGTTCCCAAGGGACGTTTTACCCTGGTTTTTCTCGCCGCACCCAGCGATGCTGATAACGCCCAAGAGACGAAAGCGCCGCTGATTGAGTTAACCTATAACTGGCCGCCTGAACAGGGCGAGCCGGAGCACTATGGGGAAGGGCGAAACTTTGGGCATCTGGCTTACAAGGTGGATAATATTTATGCCACCTGTCAGCGTTTGATGGATGCAGGCGTGGTGATCAACCGTCCACCGCGAGATGGCCATATGGCCTTTGTGCGCTCCCCTGACAATATCTCTATCGAACTGCTGCAAGAGGGTGAGGCGCTGCCCGCTCAGGAACCTTGGGCATCGATGGACAATACTGGTAGCTGGTAGAAATCCGCTAATACTTTTATTGGCTGGCTTTTTTATAGGGTAGCATGGCGGTTGCCTGTTCTATATGTTGCGCAATTCCCCCTTTTTCTTCCACTAAAAAACGCGCAATCGCGTCGCGAAATCCTGGATGTTTTATCCAGTGTAATGAAAAGGTTTCGATAGGTTCAAAACCGCGAACAATTTTATGTTCTCCCTGAGCACCGGCGTCATAGCGCTTTATGCCACGGCTGATGGCAAACTCGATGCCGGTGTAATAGCAAAGCTCAAAGTGCAGGTACGAAAACTCTCCGGCACTGCCCCAATAGCGTCCATACAGCGTTTCATCATCAAAAAAGTACAGCGCACAGGCTATTGGCTGGTCATCGAGCCAGGCTACTGCCATGGCTATCTGATCGGGCATGGTGCGGGCAATCTGAGTAAAAAATTGTTCGGTTAAATAGCCGCGGCTGCCATTGCGTTTCGCATAGGTGCGCTCATAAAGCTGATAGAACAGAGCCCAGAGCTCTGGGCTGATATCTGCGCCGAGCTCGATGCTGACACGGATACCCTGTGCCGCAACGTCAGCGCGCTCTTTGCGCACCATTTTACGTTTGCGCGAGTTCATACTGGCAAGAAAGTCATCGAAGTGCTGATAATCGCGATTGTGCCAGTGGTACTGAACACCACTGCGCTGTAACAGGCGCGGGTCATTAAACAGCCTGCGATGCTCTGTTGAGGGAAATAAAAAGTGCCAGCTAGATGAGCCGGTTTCCTCTGCGACAGCAAGCACCTCGTCAATAAGTTGAGTGCATTCCTCTTGGTTTAGCGGTTGTGCAGAGCGCACACGGGGGCCAGTAGATGGGGTAAAGGGAACGGAGGTCACCAACTTAGGGTAATACTCTAAACCATTCTGATGGTAGGCATTGGCCCAGGCATGATCAAAAACATATTCCCCCATTGAATGAGTTTTCACATACAAAGGCATTAGTGCGGCATTTTTTGCTTCACTGGAGGTAGTAGGATCATGCTCCTCGCTTTGATTGCTATTTTGCAGTGAGAGGTGCACGGGATACCAGCCACTTGTATCACAGGCACTGCCGCTATCCTCGAGTGCCTGTAAAAATTCATGGCGCAAAAAAGGGTAGCTGAGGGCCGTTGGGTTCAAAGTGTTTACTCGATAAGGACAGAATATCCATTGTACGTGGTCACCGCGAAACATGATCAAAAATATCCGCTCTGAGTGCTTCCAATAGGAAAGGGCTTTTACATTATTATCACTGAATTTTTTTGGGTAAAGATTGCCAGTAGGGTATCATTGCGACCTTAAAATTCGATTAGCTTTTAGACTAACTTTTAGATTAACTAGATTAAATTCAGTACGGAGACTCAAGAATGATAATCAAACCCCGCGTCCGCGGCTTTATGTGTATTACCAGCCATCCGGCAGGCTGCGAAGCCAATGTTAAAAACCAAATCAACTTCATTAAAGCACAGCCTGCGATTGAAGCGCCAAAGCGCGTGTTGGTGATTGGTTCCTCGACCGGCTACGGCTTGGCGGCACGAATTACCGCGGCCTTTGGCAGTGGTGCTTCGACACTGGGTATCTTCTTTGAAAAGCCTGGCACTGAAACCAAGCCTGGCACCGCTGGCTGGTACAACTCTGCAGCATTCCAAAAATATGCTGAGCAAGATGGCCTCTATGCCAAAAGCATCAATGGCGACGCCTTCTCCGATGAAATAAAAGCCAAGACGATCGAGACCATCAAGCAGGATCTCGGTCAGATTGACTTGGTCATCTACAGTCTTGCGGCGCCCCGTCGACAGCATCCAAAAACCGGCGAAATATTTAACTCAACGCTCAAGCCGGTGGGTAAAGATATCAGTATGCGTGGTATCAATACCGACAAAGAGACGATTCAAGAATTTAGCCTGTCTGCGGCCAATGAGCAGGAGATCTCGGATACGGTTGCCGTGATGGGTGGCGAAGACTGGCAGATGTGGATCGATGCGCTGGCTGACGCCGGCGTGTTAGCCGATGGCGCCAAAACCACAGCCTTTACCTATATTGGCGAGAAGATGACCTGGGATCTGTACTGGGATGGCACTATTGGTCAAGCCAAGAAAGATCTCGATAAACGTGTGTTGTCCATTCGAGACAAGCTTGCTGTGACCGGTGGCGATGCTCGCGTATCCGTGCTTAAAGCCGTAGTGACGCAGGCGAGTTCGGCTATTCCAATTATGCCGCTGTATCTGGCTATGCTGTTTAAAGAAATGAAGCGCGATGGCAGTCACGAAGGCTGTATTGAACAGCTTTACCGGTTGTATACCGAATGCCTTTACAGTGCAGATCCACGCACTGACGAAGAGGGTCGTCTGCGCTGCGATGAGCTCGAGCTGCGAGATGAGGTGCAGGCTGCAGTAGCGGCGGCCTGGGCCAATATCAGTACAGAAAATCTTGCTGAGCTAACGGATTTTTCCGGTTACAAAGACGAGTTTTTAGCCCTATTTGGCTTCGGTATTGATGGCGTTGACTATCTGCAAGATGTGGCCACTGACGTGCCTATAGACAACTTGGTGTAAAAGGCTCACTCAGGCATTAATGCCAAACAAACCTACTTAACCACACTGGACTACAGATAGCCTATGAGCTCAAAAGGCACCCAATTTAGACCTGTGCTATTGCACCCGCGTTACTGGCTGATTTGGTTTGCCTTTGGGTTCTGGTGGTTGGTTACGTTGCTCCCATTTCCTCTGCTACTGCTTATTGGCAAGGGCATTGGTCTGATGTTTCACGCTATCCCCAGTCGCCGCAAAGTGATTGCGCGGCGCAATATTGAGATCTGTTTTCCCGAACTGAGTGAAATCGACCGCGCGGCTCTATTGCGAGCTAACTTTATCAGCACTGGTATTGCAGTGATGGAAGTGGGTATCTCTTGGTGGTGGTCAAAAAAACGCTTTAGCAAGTTGATGCAGTTTGAGGGCTTAGAGCACCTTGAGGCGGTCAAAGATCGCGGTGTTATGATTCTTGGAATTCATTACACCAGCTTGGAAGTTGGCGCTGCAGCGCTGTCGTCGAAGTGGCAAATGGATGGTATGTATCGCGCTCATGGCAATGCTGTGTACGATTTTTTACAAGCCAGAGGGCGACTCAATCAATCGATTGGCGAGAACTCTGTGTTTGAGCGTCGCGATGTACGTGGAACTATGAAAGCGCTAAAAAACGGGCACTCCCTCTGGTATGGGCCGGATCAAGACTATGGTTTACGTCAGGGTCTGTTCGCCCCATTTTTTGGTGTCCAGGCAGCAACGGTTTACGCCACAGCACGCTTCGCGGAAAAGACAGGTGCCGCAGTTGTGCCCTTTAGTCATATTCGCCTCCCTGGGTCTCAGGGCTACAAGATAACTGTATACCCTGCACTCGAGGACTTTCCAGTAGGGGATGACCTTGTGGATGCCACCAGAGTTAATCAAATTATTGAAAAATTTATTCGGCTACAGCCGGATCAGTATTTATGGGTTCATCGGCGCTTTAAGAACCGGCCAGAGGGCGAGGACGATTTATATAATTTACCGGCACGCAAGAAACGCCGTCGCAACCACTAGTAACGCCATAATCCGTCTAACCTTAGGCAAAGGTTTAGCTTGTGTCGCCCTGTAGCCATCAGTACCATGACGTGGTTTTCACCCAATAGCAGTAATAGGAAGTAGTAGATGATTCGCGGAAGCATTGTCGCCCTGGTCACGCCCATGCACCAAGAGACCCAAGGGGTTGATTGGTCAGCCCTAAAACACCTGGTCGATTGGCATATAGAGCAGGGCACCAACAGCATAGTGGCGGTGGGTACTACTGGTGAATCAGCCACGTTAAGTGTTGCTGAGCACGCTCAGGTTATCCGCGTCATAGTGGAGCAAGCCGCTGGCCGCTTGCCGATTATCGCTGGAACCGGTGCCAACTCTACCAGAGAAGCGATTGTCTTAACCCAGGCGGCGGCAGATTCAGGCGCCGATGCCTGCTTGCTCGTGACCCCCTATTACAATAAGCCGACTCAGGAAGGTCTATATTTGCACCACAAAGCGATTGCTGAGGCTGTTGCTATAGATCAAATTCTGTACAACGTCCCTGGGCGTACCGCTTGTGATATGCAGCCAGAGACGGTTCTGCGTCTCAGTGAAATTGATAATATTGTCGGAGTAAAAGAAGCCACAGGTGATCTTGAACGAGCTAAAACGTTAATTGATCAGTGCCGAGAGGGCTTTGCCATTTATTCTGGCGATGATGCCACGGCCAGAGAGCTCATTTTGTTGGGCGGTGACGGTGACATTTCAGTAACCGCCAATGTTGCTCCTAAGTTAATGTCCCAAATGTGTGCGGCAGCGCTGGCTGGAGATGCCGCTCTGGCTGCTGAACTAGACCGCAAGCTTGAGGCACTGCACCGAGATCTATTTGTCGAAGCTAACCCAATCCCAGTTAAGTGGGCGGTGGCTGAGTTGGGTTTGCAGGAAAATGTGTTGCGATTGCCAATGACGCCGTTGAGCGCAGAGCACCGTGAAAGGGTTCGAGCGGCTATGCGGAACGCCGAAATTATTTAAAACTGATTTTTACCAAATTGATGGGTTGCCAATAACGATGAAACGATTGATTAGCGCACTGAATATAGTTGTTATTCTCAGTTTGACAGGCTGTGGTTGGTTGGGCCTGCGTGACCGCAGCGATGACTACTTGCTAGCTGAGGAGACTGCGGTGACTGTAGTACCTCAGGGCATGGACAAAGACGTTCTCGGGCAGATCTATCCTATTCCCGAAATTCCGGTGGCCAGTGTTGAGTTGGTAGAATTTGACGTGCCTCGCCCGCAGCCGGCTTCTGTCAATACCTTTGAACAGTCGGTAAAAATTCAAAGCCTTGAAGGACGCCGCTGGGTGTTGATCAATGTGCCCCCCAGCGAAATATGGCCGCGTGTGCGCAATGTGCTTAATCGCAGTGGCGTACCCGCTGCTCTGGCCGATGGCTCGGAGGGTATAATCGAAACGGTGTGGGTCAAGTTCAACTCAGACGAAGAAAACTCTCATCGCTTTCGCTTTCAGATCTCTCCTGGCGTCCAGTTAGACAGCGCCGAGATTTCTGCAGTGCACAACCAGGCTCCCCGTGCCGAGGAAGATCAGGCTCAGTGGCCACAGACCTCGGACGATGACCAACGTGAAAAAGATATGCTGTCTCTACTGGCCAGTGATTTAGCCGCCAGTGCCGACTCCGCGTCAGTGTCGTTGCTTGCTCAGAATATTGGTGGTGAGGCCAAGGTTGAGGTGGTTATTCCGGAGATTTCCGACCCGTTTGTTATGGCCAAACTGAGTTTCGACAGAACCTGGGCGTCGACACTCTATTCCGCTGATCGCGGCGGCTTTGCCATCATTGACCAAAATCGTTCTGAGGCGGTTATCTACGTTAACTATACCCCTGAGACAACTGAGGAGCCTGGTTTCTTTGCTCGGTGGTTTGGCGGCAGTGACAAGATTCTTGAAGTAAATTACCGTATTTTGGTGCAGACCGTCGGCGCCAATGTTGAGATTCGTATTGTCGGTGCGGAAGGGCAGGGTCTAAATAAGGCTGAAACTCTGCGCCTGCTTAAAATCCTCCGTAGCAATATGTCTTAATATTCTTTTACTCTGGCTTTTGGCGACTGTTGGTCGCTGAGAGCATGTAGTTACAAGCGTGCTCGTAAAAGGTTATTAATACTATGCGTTTTGCATCTCTCGGCAGTGGTAGCAAAGGTAATTCGACACTAGTCGAATGGCGAGATACCTGTCTGATGGTAGATTGCGGGTTTTCCATTCGCGACACTACTCAAAGACTCGCCAAGTTGGGCAAGACGCCTGAAAATATTGATGCCATTTTGGTCACCCACGAGCACAGTGATCACTGGAAAGGGGTTGTGCCACTGGCCTCAAAGTTCGCTATAGATGTCTATGTCACTGCCGGCTGTATGCGCAGTAAAAAAGCTAGCGGCAGAGATTACCCCTTCAAAGTTATGGATAGTCATCAGGCATTTCAAATCGGTGATCTACGGGTAACCCCTGTGCCGGTCCCCCATGATGCTCGAGAGCCTGTTCAGTTCCTGTTTAACAGCGAACAGCATCAACTTGGAATACTCACAGACGTTGGTTCCCTAACGCCGCATATAGAGACTGTGTATGCCAAGTGCGATGGGTTACTGATTGAGGCCAATCACGATCTCGATATGTTGTATGCCGGCAGTTACCCCGAGTTTCTAAAAGACCGTGTTGCTGGTCCCTGGGGACATCTCAATAATCAACAGACGGCTCAGCTATTGTCGGTTCTCGACCAGCAGCGTATGCAACAGTTAGTGATTGGTCATATCAGCGAGAAAAATAACAGCCTTGAAAAAGTGCAGAGTGCAGTCGAAGCGGTAATTCACAGCGGTGGTAATTTACACTACGCCTGTCAGCAGCAAGGTTTTGACTGGCTTGAACTTAGCTGACTGTTTTCTAGCGATCAAACATCATTTGGTAGCGCTCAAGACGCGGCTTTACGTCTAAGGTCAGGATCGGGTGTTCTATTCATTGTTCAGTGTGGCGGTTTAAGATAGCTATAAATAGATGAATTGAGCAGCTTCTTTAAAACATTTTTTTATCCACTGCAATCTCTTTTCGGCAGTTTATCGAAACTATTTTCGGTTTTTTCCACAGATAGCTGTTATTTTTACAATAAATTTTACAAAACCCACGTAACCCATTGATTTTTGGCTTATAAAACAATAAGTCATTGATTTATAACGCTATTATTATCTGATCAAAAAATGATCAATCTAAGTGTTAGGCCCACTTTTGGGGCCTTTAGTGGGCCCATATGCCATTTCATCCACAAAGTTATCCACAGCTTTTGTGGGTATCTTTTTGCACCCTTATAGGGCGCAAACTCTATCCTCTTACTGATTAGTTACAGACTGGCGCTGCGATACTGGCGTCCTTAAGTAAAGTGCCAAGCGCGCGCACATCAGTACAGCTGATGGATGGATTTTCAGAGAGGTTTACTTGGCGCAACTCACCTAAAAATAGCAGTGCTTTAATCTCAGTGAGTTGGTTGCTGTTTAAATTAACTGTTTTGAGTTGTGAAAAAAGTTCAATACCAGAGAGATCAGTGATCCCGGCGAAACTGCAATTAAGTAACTCTAGTTGCTCAGGTTGAGTGATCTTCGCTTCGGTTAGGGTGATTTTGACACAGCTAGCCAATGCCGGATCAGCAATCTGGTACCCACTGTAGATCACTTTAGGCGTGTAGATCGGCTGCTGGTTGAGCGTTACTGTGTAGCGATCACATCCAGTCACCAATAATAGGCTCAAAATAAGGCTCATCATTAGGTGACGACAGGCAAAAGGGCGATAGCTTAGAGACATAAAATACTCCGATCAGGGTTCTGCATATAGGCGACATGGGCAACTTGATTAACACTGCATTATAGGTGCCCGATTATGCCGCTGTAACGCTATAATCGCTGCAACTATTTAATCCACCGTACAGATCACCCACTGTGACATTTTGTACGCTTATTTCAGGGACTTTTCGATGTCTGTAGACAGCCTTCCTATTATTCGCATTGCCTACGAATCAGGCAGCTATGAGGCTCAGGCTCTGGCACTTGCGAAGAGGCTGTCACTGGCTATGCATGTTGCTCCTGAGGACTATGACTATCTCTTAGAGTTCACTGAACAGGGCCTGTCACTGCGGCCATCTGCGGATAAAGGTTATGGTTCGATTATCTGTGATTTTGCCGGTTCTGAGCACAGCCACCGACGTCGTTACGGCGGTGGCAATGGTCAGGCTATAGCCAAAGCCGTGGGCGTTTCTGGTAAGTTTGCGCCGCAGGTACTAGATGTTACGGCTGGATTGGGCGGAGATGGTTTTGTACTGGCCTCCCTGGGTTGCACTGTGAGAATGCTAGAGCGCAATCCCATTGTCCACAATCTGCTTGCCGATGGTCTCAGTCGCGGCATAGAAGCGGGGCAGCAACAGCTGGATTTGGGGGACACTGAGCTCAGCGCGGTGATCAACAGGCTCAGCCTGCTGGAGGGCAACTCGGTAAACTACCTCAGTCACCTTGTGGCTGCATTAACCCAGCCTGACTCCGATACTGCGGTGTGGCGTCCCGATGTAGTCTATGTTGACCCGATGTTTCCGCTGCGTAAAAAATCCGCCAAGGTCAAAAAGCAGATGCAGGCTTTTCACGCCATTGTCGGAGCCGATCCGGATGCTGATGATTTGTTAGTCAATGCTTTGGCCGTCGCGAAGTATCGAGTTGTGGTAAAACGTCCTACAGGAGCCGGGTTCTTAGCTGAGACTAAGCCCAATTACTCTCTCGAGGGGAAGTCCACTCGTTACGATATTTATGCGCTTAAAAAGCTGCCTGTTTAATACTGATTTGCGCAGCTTTACCTTAAGCCTTAGCGTCGCTTCAACACAATATAATTGCCTAGAGCGACCAACATAAATCCCCCAGCGGCGAGCAGAGTCCACTGGTAGTCTTCAAACAGAGTTGACAGAATAATCGCCACAAAAGGAATAATCAGCGAGGTGTACCCGGCGCGGCTTGGGCCTATATTGATCAATAGTTTTAGGTAGGCACCAAACGCTAAAATAGTGCCGAAAACCGAGAGATAAATCAGTGAAAGGCTATATTCCAGCGTAGAGCCATATGAGAACTCGGCACCAGTGACAAGGGCGATCAGCGCTAAAATCGCCGTGCCATAGAATATTGACCAAGCATTAATTGCCCAGACCGAGATACCCGTATTGCCATTGCGCGTCGCCACAATATTACCCAGAGATGCAAAGATAACAGCCACAAATGCCAGCCCAAAACCAATCAAAGCGCCGTTGGGGTTTGAATTGGATTCGGAGTGAGAGAGCAGGGCAAACTCTGGATAGAACAGCATACAGATGCCTGTCAGGCCAATCAGACCTCCGACAACAGTTGATAATGTCACTGGGTGGTTGAGAAAGATTCTGCCATTGATAATATTAAAAAAGACTAACAGTGAAAAAATCACTGCCACCAAGCCACTGGGCAGATAGACCTCCGACCAATAAATAGTCCAGTAATTCAAACCAAACAGAAAACAGCCCTGGGCAGCCATAAAACGATGATCTCGGGTACTAATACGCAGTGGAATATCTCGCAGCCAGCACCAAATAAATAACAGTCCCGATGCCAGAGCCATACGGTAGATTACTGATACTAGAGGGTCTACTTCGCCGAGCTGGTAGGTGATTGCCAGCCAAGTTGACCCCCAGATCAATATAGTTGCGAGGTACAGTGCACTATTGAGAGCGTTCATATTTCACTCACTGGCTTAAGCCTCAAGCCAACAGCTTGCTCAAAATAGTCTGGTAGATTTCAGTGAGACAGTTTAGATCGTCGATATTAGTATTTTCGTCAATCTTGTGAATACTTTCGTTGACTGGGCCCAGCTCAATGACCTGAACGCCCAGGGGCGCAATAAACCGACCATCAGAGGTGCCACCAGCTGTTGACAGCTCAGTATTCATACCTGTGACTTCAGCGATGCTTTCAACGGTTGCGGTCACTAGCTCGCCCTTGGAGGTTAAGAATGGATGGCCACTGAGATTCCAGTCGGCCGAGTACTTGAGTCCATGCTGATCAAGCAGGGTTTCCGTGCGCTGAATAATCTGTTGTTCGGTCAACTCGGTTGAAAAGCGGAAATTGAAGATAACCTCCATTTCACCGGGGATAACATTAGTGGCCCCTGTGCCAGCCTTGATATTGGAGATCTGAAAGCTGGTGGCTGGAAAGAAGTCATTGCCGTTATCCCAAACCTCAGAGGCCAGCGCGGCGAGAGCGGGCGCGGCTCTGTGCACCGGATTGTCGGCCAGGTGAGGGTAGGCCACATGACCCTGCTGACCTTTCACCGTAAGCGTGCAGCCAAGGGAGCCACGGCGTCCGTTTTTAACCACATCACCACATTTTGCGGTACTGGAGGGCTCGCCAATCAAACACCATTCTGGCAGCTCGTTGCGCTGCTCTAGCAATTGAATCACTTTAATCGTGCCGTTGATGGCAATGCCTTCTTCATCGCTTGTTATAAGAAAGGCGATGCGGCCACTGTGGTTGGGGTGCAGCGCGACAAAGCGCTCGCAAGCCACAACCATAGCAGCCAGAGAACCTTTCATATCTGCGGCGCCGCGACCCACTATATGACCCTCGACTATGGTTGCGTCAAAGGGCGCCTGCTGCCAATTTTCTTCAGGCCCAGTTGGTACTACATCTGTATGTCCGGCGAAACAGAGGGTGGGCCCGCTGTCGCCACGCACTGCCCAAAAATTATCCACATCACCAAAGCGTAGACGCTCGATCGTAAAACCGATGGCCGCGAGGCGCTCAATCATAACTTCCTGACAGCCACTGTCATCCGGGGTCACCGAGCGACGACGAATTAGCTCTTGGGTAAGTAGCACCGTTTCTGTGGTGTGAGAAGCGGGTAGCTGAGACTTCGTTAACTGCGAGCCTGTTAACTGAGTGGTATTGGACTGGGACATAAAGGGGACCTTCTAATTAGGCGCTTATTGTAAAGGGCAAATGCGCGCTTCGCTATATCTGCGGCGCGAGATTCCAGTTAACATCGCGGTAATCATTATGTAATACCCATTCGATGACTCTGCGAGACCAGCTTGAGCAAAAATACAGTTGATAGAAATTTTGATGATCTGAGCGAGAAGTTTGCCCGGAAGGTGTACGGTGGCCTAAAAGGGGATATTCGTCTGGCTGTTATCTGGCGCGATCTCTTGGCTGCGCTCCCTGACTTAGAGATTCAAGCACCATTGCGAATCCTTGATATTGGCGGAGGCTTGGGCCAGTTGACTGTGGCGCTGGCAAAATTAGGCCATCAGGTGGTGTATAACGACCTCTCCCAGCAGATGCTTGAGGTGGCCCAGAAACTGGCGTTGGAAGAAGGGGTGATGGATAAAATTATCTGGTGTCAGCAACCTTACCAAACACTCAAAGACCAAGGCCTCGAGCGATTTGATCTGGTGATGAGTCATGCATTAATGGAATGGTTGGCTGAGCCAGAGCTATTGATTGCAGATCTGCAGCAGTATTTAAGCCCTCAGGGTCTATTGTCTCTAACGTTTTATAATCAAAATGCTTTGGTGTATCGCAATTTAATTCGCGGTAACTTCAATGTCTTGCAAGGGGAGTTTTCCGCACACCCTAAAAGTCTCACTCCCGGTGAGCCATTGCAACCTCAGGCTGTTCAGGAGTGGGTTGATCAAGCAGGTCTTGTAACGGACTACAGTTCAGGAATAAGAGTCTTTCACGATTATGTCACCACTCAGCGTGGTGGTCATGAGAATGCCAGTGCAGTGATCGATATGGAGCTGCGTCACTCGGTGCAGGAACCGTTTAAATGGTTGGGTCGCTATATTCACTTTATCTGTTCAGTGGCGCGCTAGGCGGCTAAAAAAGAGCTTGGGAATTAAAAAAGCTCCCACCTATGGGTTAGGGGGAGCCTTCGGAGCGAATTTAACTCTTGAGTAAATCGCAGAGTTAAGAGTGGATAGAGGCTTAACCAGTTAGTCTAGGCCGTGATAGCCTTTTTTCGTGTCACTATGCCAAACAACCCAAGGGCCATTGAGCCAAACAAGAACAGTGCGCTGGGGATAGGTGTCGCAATAGGTGGCAGCACTGCAAAGAACTCTCTGGTGGTACCGCGGTCATTAGCGGTATAAACCTCCATAGTGGTCGACCAGTCAAACTTTTTGTTGGCATCTGCTTCTTTCTTTAACCCTTTTACCAATTTCTTATCGCGCCGATTTTTGAGATCCGGTACATCGCCCATAATGTCCCAGATAACGTAGTTTACCAGTGCATTGTATTTTGCGGCGGTGGAGCTAAGGCTCTCGGAGATATCCAACAGACTAAAGAGGTATCCGGCTTTGGCGTACTTTTCGTGGCCCTTGCGGCCACTGTTGTATTTTCCCGCGCCAGCCTGAACAGCGGCATAATTATTCACTGTAGCTTCCCAGGTGCCTGCCATGCTGCTATTGGAGGTATTCACCGCTAGGCTATTGGTACCGTCGACAGTTATTGCGTTGAGCCCAGCATTGACTGAGCCATTTTTCTTAGTTTCAAGGGAGGTTGATGTCCCAGCACTCTGGTAGCTGATATCGACTGGTGCGGCGATGACTGCAGTGCTAAGGAGCAGGAGTGCAGCGCTAGTGATAGATAGAGTTATGTTTTTTACGTTGATGCCCATTCCGTTTAAGCTCCCTGTCAGCCTCATGCCAACACTTATTGATTACGATTGGAGCGATTCTATGCTCTGGCCGAGGTACCGCAACCGTCTGAAATGAATTGTGCGAACTGGTTAACAGTTTTAATCGAACTGGGAGGGGTTGGTCCCGCGATAGGGCTCTCAGAGGAGAATTTAACCTGGCTTTCCTTAACGGGCTGTCTTTAACGGGCTCTCTTTAAATGGCCGAGTTATCACTCTGGCATTAGTTGGGTCGATCTAAGCTGGCTAGACCAGAGGTCAGCATAGCGGCCGTCAAGGGCTAGCAATTGCTCATGATTTCCCTGCTCGACAATGGTTCCCTGATCGAGCACCACGATCCTGTCAGCATCAACAATAGTTGACAGGCGATGAGCAATAACCAGGCTGGTATGGCCCTCGGCAATTTCTCGCAGAGCCGCTAAAATAGAGCGCTCTGATTTGCTGTCCAGTGACGAGGTGGCCTCATCGAAGAGTAAAATCGGCGGTCGCTTAAGAATGGTTCTGGCAATGGCTACACGCTGCTTTTCGCCACCGGATAATTTTAAGCCGCGCTCACCCACCATGGTATTCACACCATCCGGTAACTGCTTAATAAAGGTCTCTAGGTGGGCCATACGGATGGCATTATGAACGTCTTCATCGCTGGCCTCAGGTTTACCATAGCGAATATTGTCAAAGATGCTGCTGTTAAATAGCACCGTGTCCTGAGGCACTATTCCTATGGCCCCACGGAGAGATTCCTGAGAAACCATACGAATATCCTGACCGTCGATGGTAATACGGCCCTGAGTTGGATCGTAAAAGCGAAATAATAGTTTTACCAATGTTGACTTGCCTGCGCCGCTAGCGCCCACTATCGCGACTTTTTCACCCGGCTTTATATCAAAACTAATATTTTTTAATATCTGCCGATCTGACTGGTAGTCGAAGCAGATCTGATCGAAGCGAATATGCCCCTGAGTCACTTTTAGTTCTGCGGCATCGGCCAGGTCGGTGACTTTGCTACTGAGCGCCATCAAATCGAACATATTTTCTATATTGGCCATTGAGCCTTTAATTTCACGATAGACAAAGCCGAGAAAGTTGAGGGGCATAAACAGCTGCATCATAAAGGCATTGATCAGCACGAAGTCGCCGATAGTCATAATGCCATCGGTCACTCGCTGGGCGGCGAGCCACATCATTGCAGTCATGGCGACGGTAATAATCAGCGCTTGGCCGCCATTAAGGGAAAGCAGTGATAGGCGGTTTTTACGCCGAGCTGTTTCCCAATCTTCTAGGGCAAGGTCATAGAGCCGCGCTTCATATTTTTCATTGGTGAAATATTTAACCGTTTCATAGTTTAGCAAGCTGTCGATGGATCGGGTGTTGGCGGCCGAGTCAGCTTTATTCGCTTCTCGAACAAACTGGGTACGCCAGTCAGTGGTGACCAGTGAAAAGAGAATATACATAACCACTGAAACCATAGTGATCGCGGCAAACTCTATGCCGTAGTTATAGAACAACAGGCCAATAACCAGCGCAATTTCAATTAACGTGGGGGCAATATTAAACACAAAGAAGCGCATCAAAAAGCTGATACCGCTGGTACCCCGATCTATATCGCGAGCCAATCCACCGGTGCGACGATTGAGGTGAAAGTCGAGATCAAGGTTGTGCACATGGATAAATACTTGTAGGCCGACGCGGCGCATAGCCCGTTCAGTTACGCGACCAAAGACCGTATCGCGAATCTCGCCGAGAATAATCATCGAAAAGCGCGCAAACCCATAAGCCAAAACTAATCCGATAGGCACGACTAAAAAACTGGGAAGGCTTGGAGCACTTTCTAAACTCGCGGCAGGACTAAGCGTATCCACTATATCTTTCAGTAAGAAGGGACCGTATACACTGGCGGCTTTAGACAGCACTAGACAGGCAACGGCTACACCGATGCGAAACTTATACTCCAGCAGATAGGGCCAGATAATCTGGAATAGTTTCCAGTTAATTTTTTTATCAGGATCAAAGTCTTGCCTGTGGCGCATAGGTTGCTCAGTCTCTCGGGTTACTTATACCCGCATTTTTATTTTGGGGATCGGCTGCGTCGCTTAGAGCAACTGATCTTTAGCCGCATTGATTTTAGCCGCTAGATAATCGCTGCCACCGCGATCCGGATGTAAGCGCTGCATCAGTCTCTTATGCGCTTTGCCAATATCTTCTTTAGAGGCACCGGGCTCTAGGCCCAAAATTTTCAGCGCCTCTTCATTGGATAAATCAGAAAAGCGCGTTGATGTGGAATCCTGCTGGGACTGTTCATCACCGCCACGACCATTGCGCATTAGATAGGCCTGCAACAACACATAGGATTCGCGGTCTGTCTCACGCAAACTGTCACTCAGGACTTTAGCTTCATCGGCACTTAGCTCGGAGAGGCGACGTCCGGCAAACTCGCCATCTAACACTTCACCATCCATATGGCGGGTGGAAAAATTGACTTCCACGGCCAATGATTTAGTGCGAAATTGCGAGGGGCTCGTTTTGAAGCGGCTTAACATTTGCAGGAGAGGCAGGGCACGAACCCCCACTGCGAAGGCACCTTTAAGCACTGGCACCAGCACAGCAAGACCAGCGCCAAGCCAGTGCATGCGGCCAGTCGCTACCAGCATGACCGATGCGCCAAGTACCAACCAAAAGGCGCTGCGCCACAAAAACGCACGGCGTTTTTCTTGGGGTAGACGGGTGAGCGTTGTCCACCAATACCAGATTGAAAAGATAATCGCGATGAGTAACAGTAATCTAATCATAGTGCTCTTAAACGTTAGTGGTTGGGAGTATAAACTTTGTTTAACAATACCCTGTTATGCAGCTTAGGGCGAGTCGTTCTGTGGTATCTAGAACTGATGTAGTGATAGAGGTACGGCTATAAAAAAGCCCCAGATCTATACAGAGCAGGGGCTTTTTGAACTCAATAATACAAAAAAGCTTAGCGGGTTTTTAAAACATCGCGTAATTTATCTGCCATTGAGATCAATGTTCTTTCCGTGGTTTCCCAGTCGATACAGGCATCAGTTACTGAGACACCGTAGTCCATATCATCTGGATTACTTGAGAGCTTCTGATTACCCGCATTGATATTACTCTCCAGCATCACACCAATAATTGACTTATTGCCTTCGACGATCTGGTTGGCAACATTATCCAGCACCAAAGGCTGCAGATTGTGGTCTTTATTGGAATTGGCGTGACTGCAGTCAACCATGATATTGGCATCGATACCGGCGGCAACGAGCTCCTGCTCGCAAATTGAAACGCTAACCGAATCATAGTTAGGCTTGCCATTGCCGCCGCGCAAAACGACATGGGCGTAGGGATTGCCTTTAGTCGTAACAATCGAGACATTGCCGTCTGAATTAATGCCTAAAAAACGGTGTGGGCTTGAAACTGACTGCAAGGCATTGATGGCTACGGTCAAGCTGCCATCGGTACCATTTTTAAAACCAATAGACGAGGACAGGCCAGAGGCCATCTCTCGGTGAGTCTGAGATTCTGTGGTGCGGGCACCAATCGCCGACCAGGCTATCAAGTCTTGCAGATACTGAGGTGAAATGGGATCCAGTGCTTCGGTGGCAGTGGGCAGGCCAATTTCCAAAATATCGTGCAGCAGCTGACGACCAATATGCAGACCATCGGTAATCTTAAATGAGTCATTCATAAATGGATCGTTGATCAAGCCTTTCCAACCGGTGGTGGTGCGGGGCTTTTCAAAATACACGCGCATAACAATCAGCAGTGTATCGCCGACTTTCTCTTCTAGGGCTTTGAGTCTGTTGGCATAGTCATGAGCGGCCTTAAGATCGTGGATAGAGCAGGGACCCACTACAACCATTAGGCGATGATCTTTGCGCTCTAGTATGTTCTCGATATTTTTACGACCCTTAGAGATGACCTCTCGGGCTTTGTCACTCAGCGGGATTTCACTCTTCAATTCCGCTGGGGTAATCAGAACCACTGGTGGTTCGATATTAATATTTTCTACAGCCTGTGAATCCATGCTCAAGTTCCTAACTAATGTCGTTTTTTGAAAGATCATCCATTGTACTTAAATCTACTGGCTTTTGAAGGCTATTCGGCTTCAAGCTCAATAAACATGGGGATTTGCGGAAAATACAGAGCACAGTGAACCGGATTTGCCTGCATGCTGCGATAGAGTTTGGCGTAATGGCTAAGTTGGGCGCTGTAGGCACTGCTCTGACGAACAATAAATTGCGTTTCTGACTCCCCCTCTGCAGGTTGAGAGAGTTTGTAATCAATAATCCAGCGGGTGCCATTCTCGACGAAAGTTCTGTCAATCACCGAGGTGCCCACATGGCCGCGATCGCTATATCTATAGCCCAGCGCCTGCTCACACTGTGCCTGCTCATGATGCTGCAGAATCCAGCGACCGCGCTGATCGGCAAGCATGCTATTAACGGCGTCTAGTAAACTTTTTAATTCATCAGGTCTGGCGAGCATACCAAGCTCTTTAAGCTGAGCGCCCCAAGTTGCCGGCAACTGGCTAATGCGTGACTCAGGCCACTGCTCGACACCCTCATTGGCTAGTTGTTTGAGGGTTCTGTGCAACACCGTACCCATGGAGCGAGCGCGACTGGAGAGGCTACTATCAATATCACTACCTGTTTCGGCAGAGGTTTCAGGAGTGCCAAGATTGGCACTAGTATCCGGTCTCTGTGGCGACTGAAACTGGCCGTCCAAACGCCGAATATGGCGCAAACTAGGGACTTCTTTACTGTCCTTATCGGCAAGCTCCGTAGCACTCTGTTGCACCGCGTAGAGCCCTTGATCCAGACCGGTCTCAATACTTTTCCAGATCGGTGTCAACAACGTGGTTTTGCCTGTGGGTTGCCATTGACCATTTTTCAGTTGTTTAACCGCACCGCAGAGATAGAGCCGGCGCACCGCTCGGGTTGCAGCCACATAGAGAACGCGAGTGCTCTCGAGGCGAGTTTTAAGACTGTCTTCACGCTTTAGATAACTGTAGACACTGTCATCTTCCTCATCGTGAGCACCCAGTGGCGCCATAATTAATGAGGAATCACTGTGCTCATCTATATGCTGTTGCCAGCGCAGCAATTGCTTTTTATCCGAACCGGAGCCGCGACTGAGACCGGGCAAAATAACATGGTCAAATTCCAGCCCCTTAGCTTTGTGAATGGTCATAATCTGAATAACGGACTTTTGACTGCCGTCGGTATTATCTGAACCGCCATCATCGGGGGAAGGCGCGGCATAGAGTTTGTCCACCGCCAGTTTAAAACTGTTCCAGTCGCTAACTGTTGCCCCGGTTTGCCAGTTCTCCAATAGATCTAAATAGCTGCGGGCGTC
>Ga0257120_1000607_pt1 | contig 25944 bp, 23 predicted proteins | sample SI106_10metaG_FD_190153 | JGI IMG/M metagenome (GOLD analysis project Ga0257120, IMG submission 190153) | Marine microbial communities from Saanich Inlet, British Columbia, Canada - SI106_10 | ecosystem: Environmental > Aquatic > Marine > Inlet | place: Canada: British Columbia | collected... | reverse complement strand
ACCATCATGACTGCAATGATGAACCAGTAATTAATATGTCCTAAAATATACTCAATCATTCTGGATCGACTCTCCGAGAAAAGGTAAAAAAGAGTAAAATCATCACGGCAGCAACCGTGATCCCGACCCCTAGTTCAATGACGATAATCCCTATATGTTGCCCTACTAATGGAGTGTCAGCTAACACGCTGTAATTCAAAAAATTTCCCCCTAACAACATTGAGACAACTCCTACGCCACCATATAACAACACACCAAAGCTCGCTGCGACTCTAAGCGCCGTTTCTGGAATGACTTTTAATGCCGCATCTAACCCATAGGTCAAGGCATACAGTAATATGGCAGTAGAAAATATAACGCCGGCTTGAAAGCCGCCACCGGGACTATAGTCACCGTGAAATTGCACATATAAAGCGAACAGAATAATGATAGGGGATAGCCACTTGGTGACAACCCGCAGAATTAAATCATTGATCATCATGCGTTTGCCCTCGTTTTTTGACGTGGATCTTACGTCGTTGTCCGAGTAATAACAGCACGCCAATCCCTGCCGTTAATACCACTGTCACTTCACCTAAGGTATCAAAGCCGCGATAGCTGGCTAATACCGCAGTCACTAAGTTAGGAACTCCCGTTTCAGCTTGTCCTTGGGTAATGTAATAGGCAGCGACTTGATCATTAGGGGGACTGTGGATCTCACCTAATTTAGCGATATCATGTGTGCCAAAAATTAATAATCCACCCATTACTAAACAAATAATAAGTGGACCGATTTTGCGCTGTGTCGTACTGACCGCTTCATGCCCATCTTTAATTGATGCTAATGTCACGAGCATCAATACCGTTGAAATACCAGTACCGACAGCGGCTTCTGTAAAGGCGACATCCGGTGCATCTAACACCACAAACAACCCTGCAACCAATAAACTGTACAAGCCAAATAACATCGCCATGGCAAATAGATGTTTGGTTTTAAGTACTGCAATTGCCATGACTAATAAAAACACTAATAGGACAAGGTTTAACATCAAACTCATTGGTCAGCTCCTTGTGTTGAATTAGTTGATTGAGAGGGGGTTTCACGTTCAATGGTTTGGATATGGATTTTTTGGTTATGGCGAAGACCCCAACGCCATGCACTATTAGCTAAGGCATAAGACGAAGCTGGGCTAGTAAACGCGAGAAACATAAAAATCAAAATGAGTTTGGCGACTGTGGTATAAGAATCAGCTTGTAAGCCTAGTCCGAATAAGATTAAAAATGTACACAGAGTATCGGTTACCCCTACCGCATGTAAGCGAGCATAAGTGTCTGGCAGCGTAATAATACCAATCGCACCGATTACCCCTAGGACACAGCCAATCGCGATTAAGATAAAACTAATGGTCTCAATTATCATCTGAAGCCTCCGGAACAGCGGCGTCAACTCGTGCATCATTAGCAAAAAATTTACCGCGCTCGACTAGGCGCAGTGCTGCGATAACGCCGACAAAATTGAGTAATGAATAGAGTAACGATATATCGAGTAAATCATGCCTTCCGCTGTAAAATGCGTAAAGCGCAATGAGTAATACGGCTTTAGTACCAAACATATTCACCGCTAAAATACGGTCAAAGACACTTGGACCAAGCAACGCTCGGCACACGCCTAACGCCATCGCAATTAATATGGCTAAACCGGCGACAAGAAAATAAATGGTCATACTGGATCAACCTCAATTTCAGTAATGGCATATTGTTTGGGCATGATATTAAGCATGTCGTTGTTTGCTAGATCTTCGGCGCCTTGGTTGCTAATGGTATGAACCAATAATGTGTCATCGGATAAGGCAATGCTGGATGATCCAGGTGTGAGAGTAATAGCATTGGCATATAATACTTTGGCGACATCGTCTTTATAAGGCATAGGAATGGTAATAAAGGTCGACTCTACGGGGCGAAAACCCAATATACGCAAGCTCACATCGATATTGGATTGTACGACCTTGATCGCCAGTTGATATAAAAAACGTATAAAACTGAGGGTGACAAAAAATGTGTATCTTTCTTGATCAATTTTGAGCATGCGTCCTGTGATCCATAATGAAAAAACCACAGAAAACAACCCAAAAGTGAGCATCAGTGGCTCGAGCATTCCTGACAATAATATCCACACGAGCACGAGTATGGCGGCAAGCCTAACTTTATGATTCACAAGAACCTTCTCTTTATTTATTATGAAACTGAATGATGAGTATTCAATTGATGAATTAATGTAGCAACAAGCTGTTAACAATTCAATAACTTAATTATTCTCGATCATGTATTATAATTTTACTTATTATTTCACCTATGACTATGCGTATGAATAAGACCACCAAAAAACTCGATAATAACGTCATCAAAGCCTTAACCTTAGTTTGCGACAGTGCAAAAGAGGATATAGAGGGCTTTGTTTGGCTGACGCACACGGCCGATTATTCGCGCTTTCCAGGATCGTTACGCGTTATCTGTGTATTTGCTTCGGATGCACAACTTATTGCCGCACAAGCTCAAGGCTTGGATCAGCGCTTAATTAAAGACATTCAACAATCCTTGTTTACAGCGGGGATATTACTCAAAAATGCCAAGCAGCATGTTACCTTTGATAGTGAAGAATCAGGTGCTGAGGCGAGGTGGTTAAGCTAGCCAGATCACGCTCACTAAAATTTGAACTATATGTAATACTACTACTTTCGCCGAATAGGAATGCCCATGCTCAACATGGATTTTGCACAACAACTTTTCATCAATACCCAAACCCAACCATGGCAACCGAGTCCAATGGCTGGCGTTGATCGTAAACCCTTAGCTCGCGAAGATAGCGAATCAGGACATGCCACTAGTATTGTCCGATATGCCCCCAACTCACATTTCAACACGCATTATCACCCGAAAGGTGAAGAAATATTGGTTTTATCAGGTATTTTCAGTGATGAACATGGCGATTATCCTGCAGGTACGTATTTGCGTAATCCACCAGGGTCATCGCACGCCCCATTTAGCCGAGATGGCTGCGAGTTATTCGTTAAATTATGTCAGTTTGCTGTGGACGATATGGCGAGGGTAAGAGTTGATACTCATACTGCCGCATGGCTACCAGGGCAAGGAGGCTTAAAAGTCATGCCCTTACATCAACATCATAGTGAATATGGTAACGAGGGTTGCGCGTTAGTTAAATGGCCTGCGGGTGAGCGTTTTCAACCCCATCGGCATTTTGGCGGAGAAGAGATATATGTGATCTCAGGGACGTTTATGGATGAACACGGTGCGTATCCACAAGGCAGTTGGCTGCGAAGTCCACACATGAGTGCACATCATCCCTTTGTAGAAGAGGAAACGGTTATATGGGTCAAAACCGGCCACATGTTGATCCATCATAACTAATAGCGTTCTTTCCTAGTAAATGTCACGTTATCTGTTATTAATATTAGGAAAATCTCAAGTAATCGCAACGTTATCGAATAAATAATTTCGATATTGGGCTAGGTAGGATTATAATAGGATTTTTGTCATTCAACTGAGCAGACTCGATGACTAATTTTATCAATTCTTCGACACAATCTTCGGTAAAATGGGATCGCGAAGCCGCTGATGCCTTGTATGGTATTTCTAAATGGGGTGCTGGTTATTTCGCCATAAGCGATAACGGTAATTTATGTGTAACACCCGATGTAGAAAAGCCGCATATGCAAATCGACTTTGCGTCCGTCATTGCTGAAATTCAACAACAAAAAATTCAGTTTCCAGTTGTTGTGCGCTTTCATGATGTATTGCGTGCACAAGTTGTGCATTTAAATAAAGCCTTTAATGACTGTATGGTTGAAGCGGAATACCAAGGCATATACCGTGGTGTCTATCCCGTAAAAGTTAACCAGATGCGTGAAGTGGTTGAAGAAATTGTTGATGCGGGTAAAGCCTACCATTATGGTTTGGAGGCCGGTTCTAAAGCTGAATTATTGACTATTATGGCTTATAACACGACACCTGAAGCCTTAACCATCCTTAATGGTTACAAGGATGAAGAATTTGTGCAACTGGCATTTTTAGCGCAAAAACTGGGTCGTAACGTATTGATCGTGGTTGAGAAATTCTCAGAAATTAAAATGATTGTTCGTATTGCCAAAGAACTTGGCGAATCTCCGATGATTGGTTTACGCGCTAAAATGAGCGTGAAAGGTCGTGGTAAGTGGGAAGGCAGTGGTGGTGATCGTGCAAAATTTGGACTCACTATTAGTGAAATTATTAATGCTGGCAAGTACCTTGCTGAAGAAGGTATGGGTGATTGCTTAAAATTATTACATTTTCACATCGGTAGCCAGCTAACTGATATACGTGCAGTGAAAGAAGCCATTAATGAAGGCGCATTAATTTATTCTGAGTTACGCCATCTTGGCTTTAATTTAGAGTATGTTGATATCGGTGGTGGTTTAGGTATTGATTATGATGGTACCAAATCTACGAATGACTCATCACGTAACTATTCGATTGAAGAATATGTCGCGGATGTGGTTTATGGCATGAAAGAAGTGTGCGATTTAGAAAAAGTCCCGCACCCAACATTAGTCAGTGAATCAGGACGTGCGATTACAGCACATCACAGCTGTGTGATCACCGAAATTATGGGCGAAATTCGACCTGATTCGTCTCAAGCTGATTTGACGATTGGTCATGATGAGCATGTTATCTTGACTAATATGCGTGAATTAGCGTCTTCGATGGATGCGGCGACCAATTTACAAGAAGTCTTTAATGATGCGTCTCAATATAAAGAACAAGCCAATGATGCATTTAAATTTCGCGTCATTGGCTTAACAGAATTAGCTCAAGTCGAAACATTGTACTGGCAGATCATGCAAAAGTTGCATCTGCGTTATGCTGGAGCGGAGTTTATTCCAGAAGAAATCCAAGCGTTGGCCTTTAACTTATCCAGTCAGTATTTATGTAATTTCTCTGTTTTTCAATCTGCTGCAGATACGTGGGCGATTGATCAGATTTTACCGGTTGTACCACTGACCCGATTAGATGAAGAGCCAACAGTAAATTGCTCATTGGTTGATATTACCTGTGACTCTGATGGCAAAATCGATCAATTTGCTGTGGGTCGTGAGATCTCTAATGTTTTACCGATGCATCCGTTGAGAAAAGATGAAAAATATCATTTAGGGCTGTTTTTGACAGGCGCTTATCAAGATGTAATGGGTGATATGCATAACTTATTTGGTCGTTTAAATGAAGTGCATATTTTTAGTTATGATGATGATCCGCAGGATTTTTATATCGAAGAAGTCGTGCATGGATCGTCGGTCGAAAATGTATTATCGGTGATGCAGTACAACCCTCATTCTATGGCGATTGATGTTAAACGTGACATCGACCGTCGCGTCGCTCAAGGGGTGATGAAGCCTCGTGAAGGGGTTAAGTGGACGGATTTTTATGAAGATTGCCTCAAAGGGTATACCTACCTAAAAACCCAATGATCACTCATATCAATGTGACCCAACCGTATAACTGGGCAATGGTGCAGGCGTTTTTATCACGTCGTGCCATTGCTGGTGTCGAAACGTGTGGGCCATTGAGTTATGCTCGCTATTTTGATGAACGTCCTTTCTGTTCGGTTACCACCAATGATTCTACTAATGAAAATCATTCTGCAGGCGTGGATCAACCTTCAAGTTGGTTTTGTGCCACTTATGAACCTGATCTAGCCCGATTTACTGTCGAATTACATTTGCATAAGGTTGAGTGTGCTGATGCCGTTATTGCTAATATTACGCGTGTATTAGATGCACACCAAGCTATGCCGGTGATTACCAAGGCGCTGTTAACCGCTGGATTTTCTGCAAATGAGCTTACGCCGGGCATTCGCCTACCTGCAACCTGGTCTCCTTTTGAAGCGTTGATCCGAGCAATCGTGGGTCAACAAATTAGTGTTACCGGTGCGGTAAATATCCTTAATCGGTGGGTGGGTGATATCCGCAGTGAGGAGTCTATGGCGTCAACGGGTGCAACAAGCCATGCGTTGCAGCAGTATCATTTTCCGAATCCTCATGAAATATCAACGTATGATACGTCTAACCTACCCATGCCTAAAGCCCGCCAGCGGACGTTGAATGTTGCTGGTACCTTTGCCCAAAATAATGCATTATTGCGTGTCGATAATGTACACGCATTGTTAGCGCTCAAGGGCATTGGGCCTTGGACGGTTAATTACGTGTTGATGCGCGGTTTATCTGCACCGGATGTGTTTTTGCATAATGATTTGGTAATTAAAAATCAGCTAAAACGCTTTGCTATCGATCCTCAGCAGGCTGCTCCTTGGCAGAGTTATGTGTGCATTCAACTATGGGAGCATGCGAATACATGATGTATCAACAATCCTTAATGACGCCTTTAGGCGAATTAGCTGTTAGGGCGAGTGAATCTGGGATCACACAGATTCAGTTTTTGGTTACAACAGATATTGAGCGAAGTGGCAATGGAGAGCACGGTAATGCGATCACCGCATTAGCTATCGCGCAGCTCAGCGAATATTTTGCCGGAGAGCGCCACATCTTTGCTTTGCCATTAGCACCACAAGGAACGGAGTTTCAACACAAAATCTGGACTGCATTACAAACCATTGAGTTTGGGGGCTCGTGTAGTTATGGTGATATTGCCAAGCATATTCATCAACCTACGGCTGCACGAGCGGTGGGCATGGCGAATAGTAAAAATCCGATAGCGATTGTGATCCCGTGTCATCGCGTGATCGGAAAAAATGGGACGTTAACGGGTTATGCCGGTGGGTTAGATAAAAAATCATGGCTGCTGCAACATGAGCAAGCCGCTTTCAAATTAGTAGGTTGATGTCTTTTGCCAATTAAATATTTAGTCGAATTATTGTTGTTAGGGGCGATCTGGGGATCGTCTTTTATGTTGATGCGCATTACGTCGCCAGAATTTGGTATTTGGGCGGTGGTTGAATTGCGTGCACTGCTTGCGACATTGGTGCTATTACCGTTTGTTATCGCTAAGCGTCAGCTTGGGGATATCCGTGTATTTGCTAAACCGATTTTTTTGGTGGCGCTGACTAATACTGCGATCCCCTTTAGTTTGTTTACCTATGGTAGTCTGCATTTACCTTCGGCGCTGACGGCTTTATTAAATGGCACTGCGCCTATGTTTGGTGCGTTACTCGCATGGTTGTGGCTCAAAGAGTCCATGACTAATTTAGCCAAGTTAGGCTTTGTCTGTGGCTTTGTTGGTGTGTACTTACTAAGCTACGAGACCTTAAATTTTCAAGGAGTGAGTCTAGTACCTGTGTTGGCTTGTTTAGTGGCGACGTTTGGTTATGGCTATGCGATTTGTTATATCAAACGCCATTTAGCACAAGCTAAACCACTTGCTATTGCTGCTGGCAGCCAAGCGATATCCGCATTAGTGTTGTTACCGATGGCGTTGTATTTTCCTATGCCAGGGTCTCCCGATCTGAACAGTTGGCTGGCAGTTGGCTTTTTAGCGATTGTTTGTACCGGCGTCGCCTATATGATGTATTTTCATTTGATTGTTAATATAGGTCCTTCTAGAGCGATTTACGTCGGATATTTAGTGCCGATGTTTGGCTTAATTTGGGGCGCATTAATTTTAGGTGAAACAATTTCGGGCTACATGATTGCCGGTGGATTAACGATTTTACTAGGTATTGGTCTGACGTCTGGGGCTATATCGGTTTCTCGTTTCCGAAGAAAAACTGTGGTAAATCAATAGCCGTTAACTCTGCTTTTTGGTATATTTTCGCCAACTATTTTATAAAGGACTTATTATGGCATTGTCTGTCGTGATTCTTGCTGCTGGTAAAGGCACAAGAATGCAATCTTCTCTTCCCAAGGTGCTTCACCCAATTGGCGGTGTGCCGATGGTGCAGCGCATTATCAATACGGTCAATAAATTAGGGTCAGATCCAATTAAACCAATTAAGATTGATTCGATTAATCTGGTCTATGGTCACGGTGCTGATTTGCTAAAAACAGCGCTATCGGACAATAGATTAAACTGGTGTTTACAGGCGGAACAGTTAGGAACAGGGCATGCTGTACAACAAGCTGCTGAGTTCATAAACCCACAAGATGATGTCTTGGTATTAGTTGGTGATGCGCCATTAATTAAAGCTGAGACTTTGCGCAAACTATACGCGGTGAAAGCGAATGCAGATGTGGCCTTACTGACCGTTGATTTAGCCGATCCTACAGGCATGGGACGCATTATCCGCGATGCCAGTGGTGACAATATTACTGCCATTGTGGAACATAAAGATGCGACCGATGCGCAGCGAGAGATTGCTGAAATCAATACCGGTGTCATGATCCTAAATGGGGCTGATTTACTCGGTTGGTTGGACGGATTAGAAAACAACAATGCCCAAGGCGAGTTTTATCTTACTGATGTGATTGCGATGGCGGCGGCACAAGGTAAATCCATTCATTCTGCGCAGCCTGAGTCTGCGGTCGAAGTAGAAGGAGTGAATAATCGTGTGCACTTGGCAAAACTAGAACGTGCGCTGCAATTAGAAAATGCACAACAAGCGATGTTGGCAGGAGCGACATTAGCTGATCCTGCGCGCTTCGATGTACGCGGTGATTTAACGGTCGGTAATGATGTCTTTATTGATGTTAATTGCGTGTTTGAGGGGACTGTGACCCTCGGCAACAATGTCCGTATCGGCCAAAACTGTCTATTACAAAATTGTACCGTTGCTCATGATACCGTTATTGAAGCTAATTCTATTATTCAGGAAGCACAGGTTGGCGAGGCTTGCCAAGTAGGGCCATATGCCCGTTTACGCCCAGGCTCAGTGTTATCGAAAAAAGCCAAAGTCGGTAACTTCGTTGAAATGAAAAAAACTACATTAGGCGAAGGGGCAAAAGCCAATCACTTGACGTATTTGGGTGATGCGATAGTGGGTGCGAATGCCAATATCGGGGCTGGGACAATCACTTGTAATTATGATGGTGTCAATAAATCGCAAACGATTATTGGTGCCAATGCTTTTATTGGGTCAAATAGCTCGTTGGTCGCACCGGTATCGATTGGTGATACTGCCACAATTGGTGCAGGCTCTGTAGTGACTAAAGATGTCGAAGATAACGCGTTGGCAATTGCTCGTGCAAAACAACGTCATTTGACAGGATGGGAACGTCCTACTAAGAAAATGACTTAGTAAATTAATATTGTGTTTTTGATATCATAAGTTATAATTCGAAAGTTAATAACGAAAATGAAACTTATAAATGTCACGTAATGCACATCGCACTACTACAAACTTACGCTATATCACTGATGCGATCCTATTAGAAGGTCGCGTTAGTGTGGTGCAATTGGCAAGCTCACTATCTGTTTCGGAGGTTTCGATTCGAAAGTATTTGACTACGTTAGAGCAACAAGGTGTATTGATCCGAACTCATGGTGGCGCTGTGGCGAATGCCAGTTCTAATGTTCAGTCCACTGCTAATTCCAACCTCAATACCGAGCAATCATCATCTTTATCCCAACCGGCGATTGTTGATAACGATCCTTGCAAGCGCGCGATTGCGGCGACAGCTGCAAAGTTGATTTCGCCTTTTTCGAGAATTGTGGTGGATAGTGGCAGTACTACGGCGCACCTTTTACCTTATTTACAAACCATTGAAGGATTAGTCGTCATGACTAATTCCTTACCGATTGCGACGGCGTTAACTCAAAAAAGTAATAATGCGACTGTGCTAATGAGCGGCGGTACTTGGGATCCGTTATCCCAATCTTTCCAAGGGCAAATGTCTGAAAAGATGATTGCGTCATATAATTTTGAAATGGCGTTTGTGGGTGCTTCGGGTCTTGACCTTGCTAAAGGCACGACGACATTTCATGAGTTAACGAAACTCAGCCAAGTCATGAGTGATTCATCGGAACACACCATTGTGTTGGCACAATCGGATAAGTTATTCAAAAAAATGCCAAATATTGAACTATCGTGGGGCAAGATCTCTACGTTAGTGACCGATAACCGATTACATAATGATGCGCAGCGTCATATACAAAACTATGGTGTGAACGTAATGTGCACACCACGAATGGAGAAATAAGCATGTGTGGAATAGTGGGCGCTGTTGCCGAACGTAATGTTGTTGAGATTTTAATTGAAGGCTTAAGACGCCTTGAATATCGCGGTTATGATTCTGCTGGGGTGGCATTATTAAGCCCGAATGGCGAATTTTCTCGTGTCCGTCGCATTGGTAAAGTGCAAGCCTTAGCAGATGCCATTACCGATGAAAATGGTGTTGGTTCAACAGGGATTGCTCACACACGTTGGGCGACTCATGGTGGTGTTACCGAAAACAACGCCCATCCTCATGCTTCATCTGATCGTATTGCGGTAGTCCACAATGGTATTATCGAAAACTTTGCCGACTTGCGCATGCGTTTGCGTGACAAAGGCTACACCATCAGCACTGATACTGACACAGAAACGATTGCCCATACGGTGCACTCACTGCTTGACACTAATGATACTTTGTTAGCTGCGGTACAAGAGGCCGTGACTCAATTTACTGGTGCGTACGGCACGGTAATTATGGATCGTGACGATCCTTCACGCGTTATTGTTGCGCGTTCGGGTAGTCCTTTGGTAATTGGATTAGGAGTAGGTGAAAACTTTATTGCCTCCGATCAAATGGCGTTACTACCTGTTACACGTCGTTTTATATTCCTTGAAGAAGGTGATGTCGCTGAAATTACGCGCCGTGAAGTGAATATTTTTGATGTAGATGGTCTTCCTGTTGTGCGTGAGATCGTCGAATCAACAGTAGAGCACGATGCCGGTGATAAAGCTGGCTATCGCCATTACATGCTCAAGGAAATCTATGAACAGCCAACGGTAATGCGTAATGCGTTAGCCGGTCGCGTCAGTTTGGATGGCTTAGCCCCAGGTATTTTTGGTGAAAATGCCGATGAACTGCTAAGCAAAATCAAACATGTACAGATCATTGCCTGTGGGACGTCTTATCATGCAGGCATGACAGCACGTTATTGGTTAGAACAATACGCGAATGTGTCGTGTAATGTTGAGATTGCATCAGAGTTTAGATACCGTAAGTCAGTGGTTCATCCCAACAGCTTACTAGTCACGATTTCACAATCAGGTGAAACCGCGGACACATTAGCGGCGCTGCGCTTAGCCAAAGAATTGGGCTATACCGCCAGCTTAACAATTTGTAATGTGGCGGGTTCGTCGTTAGTACGTGAATCTGATATGGCATTTATGACCAAAGCCGGAGCAGAGATCGGCGTAGCATCGACGAAAGCCTTTACTACGCAGTTGGGTGCGTTCTTGATGCTGACGTTAGCGCTAGGGCAACATAATGGTATGAGTGACACAGCGCGCACTGATATTTTAGCGGGTTTGCAAAGCTTACCATCTAAACTCGAAGAAACCCTAGCGTTAGCCGAAGAAATTGCTGATTTAGCAGAAGAGTTTGCTGATAAGCATCATTCGTTATTTTTAGGTCGTGGTGAGCAGTATCCCATTGCGATGGAAGGGGCCTTAAAGCTCAAAGAAATTTCATATATTCATGCAGAAGCCTATGCTTCAGGTGAACTGAAACATGGTCCTTTGGCATTAATCGATGATGAAATGCCGGTGATTGTCGTCGCGCCTAATAATGAATTGTTAGAAAAGCTTAAATCCAATGTCGAAGAAGTACGTGCTCGTGGTGGTATTATGTATGTGTTTGCGGATAAAGACGCACATTTTGAATCAGATGACACTATGCGCGTAATCAATGTACCGCACTGTGCGGAATCTGTTGCACCGATCATCTATACTATCCCGTTACAGTTGCTGTCCTATTATGTGGCATTGATTAAAGGCACGGATGTGGATCAGCCTCGTAATTTGGCGAAGTCTGTTACGGTGGAATAAACTTCAAGTAATAAAAGGTGAGGTTGTTGTTCGAACAACCTCACTCTCTCTAACCGACCGTAAGAACGAAGAGCAAGAACGAAACAACCTGTTATATAACCTTCATAAACAACATTATTCAAATGTTAAAATAAGAACCATCCTCAACTGCAACTTCATCACGCATACTATGGCTTTAGAATATATTTATTAGTCTTTCGAACTCATGCATAACGGCGAGAGTATCCGTACCGTTATCAATTTTGATAAATAGGGACGTAGTATTTTTTGCGTGGCTATGTACTGTAGCGCATGGCTTCTCTGCTCAAGCATGGCACACTATTCGAAGAACTCTGGTATACTACAACCTGACCAGCAATCACGTCGATTGCCTTGGCTTGACCTAAGACTAGGAATTACTTTGACTAATAATGATATTTTACGCCGTTTACGTTACACCTTTGATTTATATAACGCCACTATGATCAAAATTTTTGCGTTAGCAGATTTAACAGTGACTGATGCGCAGATCAACGCGTGGCTTAAAAAGGATGATGATCCTACATTTATTGCCATTACGGATACTGAGTTTGCGACATTTTTAAACGGGTTTATTAACCTCAAACGTGGCAAGCGTGAAGGCGAGCAGCCAGTACCTGAATCACAATTGAATAACAACATCGTCTTTCAGAAATTACGCATCGCGTTGAATTTGAAATCAGAAGATATCATTGATATTTTGTTACTAGCCGAACTACGCTTTAGCAAACATGAGTTGGGTGCATTCTTCCGTAAACCAGATAATAGACATTATCGCGAGTGCAAAGATCAGGTATTACGTAATTTCCTTAAAGGCATACAAATGCAGTTACGTCCGAGTACTCCTAAGTAATTCACGTAGTTGTTATCGTATCAGTGGCTGGAGCATCGGTTCCAGTCCATTTAATTTGATCTCATACATTTGGGCCAATTGTTCGCCTAACTTACCTTTAGGGTAGCCTTTTTTATTAAACCATACCAAATACGGTTCGGGTAAATGCAATAATTTAGTGCCGGCATATTTGCCAAATGGCATAGGTGTATTTATCAGAGCAATTAATTCTTGTTGCGCACCATTTGCAAAATCAATATTCATTTCGTATCACTTCCATTTTTGATTAATACATGTAAAATATTACATATGTATTTAAACGTATATGTGTATCCTAATATATATGGAAAAGGAAAGCAGCATGGACCCCATTAATTTTTTTAAATGCTTAGCAGATGAATCTCGTCTAAAACTGATCTTGTTGATCCAGCATGTTGAATCAGCCTGCGTTTGTGACTTGATGCAAGCCTTATCTCTTGATCAGCCCAAGACGTCTCGTAGTTTGGCGCAATTACGCCAATGTGGGATCGTGCTAGATGAACGTCGTGGCAAGTGGATGTATTATTCATTACACCCTAAGCTACCAGAGTGGGCTAACGAGGTGATCACACAAACTGCCACACAACATACCCCTTATATTCGCGATGCATTAAGTACATTAATAGCATCACAGCAAAACATTAATTCTTGTCAGTGAGTATTGTTACATGAAAATTTTATATATTTGTACCCATAATCGATGTCGCAGTATTTTATCTGAAGCGATCACCAATCATGCCTCTCAAGGTGTTATTGAAGCGAAAAGTGCCGGTAGCCAACCCGTTGGTGAGGTGCATCCTTTATCCATTAAATATTTGGCTCAATCTGGGATTGCCACCAGCGGTTTAACGAGTCAGTCATGGGATGAATTCGAGGCATTTGCGCCAGATGTCGTCGTCACAGTGTGTGATTCAGCCGCTGCTGAAACATGTCCAGTATGGTTTGGCGATGCCATTACGGTGCATTGGGGATTGAGCGATCCGTCTAAAATTGAAGGCAGTGATGCAGAAATTGAAACTGCTTTTTTAGCATGTATCGAACTGATTACTCGACGTGTTGAGCAATTAACCGTGCTAGCAAAACAGCAGTTAACCCCTGAGGCCCTTAAAGTTGCCTTAGCAGATATGATTCATCAGCAGGACGCACAATAATGTTATCTATAGATTTACCTAATATTGACGCAAACGAATTTGTCATCCCTGCCAGTGATTCTCTACAAATGGATGTGGGCAGTCATAAACCTAGAATATTGTTGTTGTATGGTTCATTACGCGACCGTTCATTTAGCCGTTTAGCCATAGAAGAAAGCGCACGATTACTTAATGCTTTCGGCGCAGAGGCAAGGATTTTTGATCCGACAGGTTTACCTCAGCCTGATGCTGATGATGGTTCACATCCAAAAGTAAAAGAATTACGTGAGCTGATGATCTGGTCTGAAGGGCAAGTATGGTGTTCACCTGAACGTCATGGTGCAATGACTGGTATTATGAAAAGCCAAATTGACTGGGTGCCATTAAATATGGGCGGAGTGCGTCCAACGCAAGGCAAAACCTTAGCCATTATGCAGGTTTGCGGTGGCTCACAATCATTTAACGCCGTGAACCAAATGCGAATTTTAGGCCGTTGGATGCGGATGGTGACGATACCTAACCAATCATCGGTAGCCAAAGCCTTTTTAGAATTTGATGAGACTGGGCGCATGAAACCTTCGCCTTATTACAATCGTATTGTGGATGTGATGGAAGAATTAATGAAATTTACGTTGTTACTTCGTGACAACAAAGACTATTTAGTTGACCGCTATTCTGAACGTGTAGAAACCGCTGAACAAGTTAGTCAACGGGTTAATCAAGCGTCAACTGGAGCAACCAAATAATGGGGTTATTCGAACGTTATTTATCAGTGTGGGTAGGGTTGGCGATTTTGTTAGGGATCGGGCTAGGTTTTGTCGCACCTGATGCGTTTGCTATTATCGCACAATGGGAATACGCACATGTCAATATTGTCATAGCAGTGCTGATTTGGTTAATGATTTATCCAATGATGGTGCAAATTGATTTTACGTCAATCAAAGATATTGGCAAAAAACCACAAGGACTGATTTTAACATTAGTCATTAATTGGTTAGTTAAGCCTTTTTCAATGGCGTTATTGGGTTGGTTGTTTTTTAAAGTATTGTTTGCTCCTTGGGTCGACCCGCAAACGGCGAGCGAATATATTGCTGGGATGATTTTATTAGGCGTTGCACCTTGTACTGCGATGGTATTTGTATGGAGCCAAATGACAAAAGGCGATGCGAATTATACCTTAGTACAAGTATCGATTAATGATGTGATCATGATCTTTGCATTTGCGCCTCTAGCAGGATTATTATTAGGGATGACGGATATCACCGTGCCTTGGGATACCTTGGTATTGTCGGTAGTGCTGTATGTCTTGATCCCATTATTAGCAGGCGTGTTAACCCGTAAACAGCTCAATCGTAATGGCGATGAAACTCAGGTGAATCAGTTGCTTGCAAAACTCAAACCCTGGTCCATCATTGGCTTATTATCAACCGTAGTGTTGTTGTTTGGGTTTCAAGCTCACACCATTTTAGCCAATCCTGAAGCGATAGTATTGATTGCTATTCCGCTGTTGATCCAAACCTACGGGATCTTCTTTATTGCCTATTTTGCAGCAAAGAGGATGAAACTAGCTCATAATATTGCAGCACCAGCGTGTATGATTGGGACTTCTAATTTCTTTGAACTCGCTGTTGCCGTTGCAATTTCATTGTTTGGCCTTCATTCAGGTGCTGCCTTAGCGACCGTCGTTGGCGTATTGGTGGAAGTGCCAGTCATGTTGTCATTGGTTTGGTTCGCCAATCGCACAAAACATTGGTTCGATTAATTGCAAAATATCCTTTTCTGACTATCTTTATATAAGTACGTTGGGAAAGGATTTATGTGAAATTACATCAGCACGAGACATTTCAACATTTACAACAAGTATTAGCGGACCGGTTAATCAACACATTTGCATTAATTTGCGTGGTGGGATTACCGGTTGCTTTGTATCGGTGGTTTGAACTCGGATTCCAGCCCATTTTCATCCAGCATATTGCCTTAAGTTTAATTGTTCTTATTGCTGCTATATGTAAAAAACGAATCAAAGCAATACATCTCATTATTCTGGTCGTCGTCATTTTAACGACCATGTCGTTTTCTGGCGCTGCTACGTTTGGTTTGCAAAGCGGACCGTTAGCTTTGGTATTTTTACTGTATTTATTATTGCATTTGTTTGGGGACTCATCCCTGCGATTATTTATTTGGGTGTGTGGTGTCTGTTTATTATTGGGTTAGGATATCTGTTTACGCAAAATATTATCCAATACCAAATTGATCCTGCTATCTACGCTTACATGCCCTCTGCATGGGCTATTGTAATTATAGGTACATTGATCACTGCATTGTTTATTTTAATTATGGGCTCGGCGTTTTATCGGGCATTCGACGCGATGTTATTAGAAGTTTATGAGCAAAAACAACAAGCTGATGAAGCAAAAAACAATAAGTTTGAAAAAATTTGCATAATTAATAAAAACTTTGAACTAACGGCGAAACCCTGAGTCTATTAAAGTGTATGTGTTTTATAGTGTGTTCCTATGTAAGTTAGCCCTGAAGTTTTTCAGGGCTTTTTTTTGTCCAAAATCGCCTGACTCATATTCTCAATTGTTGAAGGATTAAACACATCTTTAAATAATGTAAACATACTAACCCTTTGATTATGACCAAAAATAAGGATTTGGTCATGATTTTGTACTTCAGGTAGCCTTATCCCATAGCATTGTGTGAGCAAAAAAAGTATTATACGCGTAATATTTTTATTTAAGGCTCCTCATGAAAGAATTATCGGATATTGGTTTAGTTGGTTTGGCCGTGATGGGAGAAAATCTCATCCTAAATATGGCGTCCAAAGGCTTTACTGTCACGGCGTTTAACCGTAGTTATGACAAAGTTGAGAAGTTTCTCAATGGTCGAGCTCAAGGTGAAAGTATTCGCGGTGCCAAAGATATTCCTGAGCTAGTTGCATCCCTATCTAGCCCTCGTAAAATCATGTTAATGGTTAAAGCGGGTCAGCCAGTGGATGATTTCATTGAGCAATTAATTCCTCATTTAGATGCCGGCGACATTATCATTGATGGTGGAAATACGCATTTTCCTGATTCAAATCGTCGAACTGCATATCTAGCCGAAAAAGGCTTATATTACATTGGAACTGGTGTTTCAGGTGGTGAAGAGGGGGCTTTAAAAGGCCCATCTATTATGCCAGGTGGTGCGAGTGCAGCATGGCCACATGTGAAGGATATTTTTCAGTCTATTTCAGCGAAAGTTGCGGATGAAAACGGCGATCTTACGGTACCTTGTTGTGATTGGGTCGGTGATGACGGTGCTGGCCATTTTGTGAAGATGGTTCATAACGGTATTGAATACGGTGATATGCAATTGATTTGTGAAGCGTATCATATCCTACATGATCTTATTGGCTTAAACGCGGATGAAATCGGTGATGTGTTTGAAGCATGGAGCAAAACCGAACTAGATAGCTATTTAGTCGATATTTCGATTGATATTTTCCGTTACAAAGACACTGATGGTGCGCCATTAATTGAAAAGATCTTAGATACGGCTGGCCAAAAAGGAACGGGTAAGTGGACGGGGGTTACTGCGCTAGAATTAGGTGTGCCACTGACATTGATCACGGAATCAGTATTTGCTCGTTGTATCTCTGCACAAAAAGACGCACGAGTGCATGCATCTAGCATTCTTAAGGGACCAAGTGTCCCAGAGTTTGTGGGCGATAAAACCCAGTTTATTGAAGCATTACGCCAAGCCTTGTTAATGGCAAAAATGATCTCTTATGCTCAAGGTTATGATTTAATGACCGAAGCGGCCAAAGAATTTGGTTGGGAGTTAAACTACGGCGGTATTGCATTGATGTGGCGTGGTGGTTGTATTATTCGTTCTGCATTCTTAGATAATATCAAAACAGCTTATGATAACAATCCTGAGTTATCTAACTTGTTACTTGACCCGTATTTCAGTAACACAGTAGTTACTGCACAATCTGGTATTCGTCAGGTTATCGGTAATGCAACAATAGCGGGTATCCCTGTACCATGTTTAAGTGCAGCGCTAACGTATTTTGATAGCTTACGCACGGCACGCTTGCCAGCTAACTTATTACAAGCACAGCGTGACTATTTTGGTGCGCATACTTATGAACGCTTAGATGGCCCGCGTGGTGAGTTTCATCATACAAATTGGACGGGGCGCGGTGGTGATACGGCATCAACCACTTATGATGTATAAATTTGTCTTTTAACAATAAAAACAACAATCAGTTTTAGATAAATGTTAACAAAAGGTCACGCCAGTAATGTCGTGGCCTTTTTTATTTTTAATTGTTAATTATCTCGCTAGACTTAATATCTCACCAGCCCACTCTGAGTAAAACGTGCCTTATTGGCACTTTACATAGTAATTTATCCTTTACACTTACGCATAGCAGACATTGTCGATGCGTATATAATGGCGACAAAAAAAGTTATATTTATGTTTGGTTACTTTTTTTTAACAAACAGTTGATATTTTTTGTTAAATATTTATACTGGCTATGGAAGCGCTTACATTTACGTTTCTATTTTTTGGAAAATAGATGTAAGCGCTTACATTAACTAGGCGCGTTTTTCTTAATAGGGTTGAGCACATGAAAAACAGAATGACAAATTTCACCAAATTAGGTGCAGTATTATCTGTACTAACGTTGACTGCCTGTGGCGGTGGAACGGAAACAAAGACTGATTTAAACGCAGTCAATCCTTCAGCACCAGTCGATGACTGGCGTCTTGTCTGGAGTGACGAATTCGATGGGACTGCCATTAATGCCGACAATTGGACACATGAAGTCAATTGTCTTGGTGGCGGGAACCAAGAAAAACAGTGCTATACAGATTCTGCAGAGAATTCATCTGTCAGTGATGGTATGCTCAAAATTGTAGCTAAAACAGCTCCAGAAGGTTCGAGCCAGCCTTATACTTCAGCTCGAATGACTACTCAAAATAAAGTCGATATCCAATACGGCCGTGTTGAGATGAGAGCTAAATTACCAAAAGGTCAAGGTTCTTGGCCCGCATTTTGGATGATGCCGACTGATTCAGTATATGGCGGTTGGCCTAAATCAGGTGAAATTGACATTATGGAAGCGGTCAATTTAGGTGCTGCACGTGCAGATGGTACTGAAGAAAAAAGTATTTACGGTACCATTCATTATGGTGCAGGTCCTGGAAGTGATTTCTCGGGTAACTCTCATGCGCCAACGACTAGTCCGGCAGATTCGTTTAATACCTATGCAATTGAGTGGCAGGAAGGTGAGATACGTTGGTATTTCAATAATGTCCTTTATGCAACTCAACGTCAGTCTAAACTTCGTACGACGGGTGACGGAACTGTATTAGGTCTAAGTCACCGTGGTTGGTATGCAGAACTATATGATATAGCAACGGGTCAATTAGGTACTGATTATTCTCCAGCTCCATTTGATCAAGATTTTTTCATGATATTAAATGTTGCAGTCGGTGGACAGTGGCCTGAAGGTGTTAATGAAGGTGGTATTGATGCGAGCGCATTTGCGGAAGGTCAGACTTTAGAAGTTGACTATGTTCGTGTGTACAAATGTTCAGCTGATCCAGATACGGGTCGTGGATGTGAAACCGTTGCACCAGGGTATGATATTGATGTAGCTGATGGTGGCATGTTAGTCGAAGGTCGTGCACCTGCCCCAACATTAGTTGCTGGCGCGCCAACTCCTATTACTATTTTTGATGACGAAATCAACATTAACTGGGTGGCTTGGGATTGTTGTGGTGGTTCTACTCCTGGCTTAGTAGCTGATGATGCTGAGCGCGGAAATGTATACGAGTTTGCAGTGCAAAACGGTAACGATGGCACTGTATTTGGTGTTATTACACGTTCAGCATTCTTATCTTCAGATCCAACTTCTCCTTCAAGAGCAACCCCTCATAATGCTTTAAGCATGATTGATGGTGGGTACATTACCTTTGACATGAAAGTGATGACTGCTCCGACTAGTCCAGATTCTGTTTGGAAGTTCAAAATTGAAGCTGATGAAGCCGCAGGTGGGGCTTGGGAAGCTGATCTAACGACATTTGGCGATGCGCCAGTAGTCGGTCAATGGACAACATATCGCATACCATTGCAAGATGTTGCTGATAATGGTGTTGATATTTCGTTAATTGATGTCCTAATGGTATTCCCTGCATGGATGACCGGTGCAGATGCAGTATTCCGTTTAGACAACATCGCAATATTACAAGACACCGCCGGTGTTTCTTACCCTGAATTCCCTGTTTCAACCAACACAGATTGGGCATTGTGGGATTGTTGTGGTGGTTCAACACCTGCAATAGTTACAGATGCAGAAAAAGGTCAAGTAGTCGAATTTGCTGTATTGAATGGTAATTCGGGCACAGTGCTTGGTTTTAATACTCGCAGTGATAGCGGCGGTAACGATGCACCATTAAATGTGACTGAAATTGCAGCTAATGGCGTATTATCTTTTGACTTAAAAGTAATCAATGCACCAGCGGCAGGAAATGAAGCTTGGATGTTGAAAGTTGAATCGGCTGGTGCAACAGGTGCAACAGAAGTTAACTTGAATACCAGTTCTGAAGGTGTCAATCCATCAGATGTATGGCAAACATTTACTTTCCCAATTGCTGAATTAATGGATGCAGGTTCAATTGATCCAAGTGCGTTAGATGTGATTATGCTATTCCCTGCATGGGGTTCAGGTGCTGATGCAGTCTTCCGTGTATCTGATGTTAAGTTTCATGTTCCTGGCTCGGGTGCAGCAGCACCGGTAGCACCACTTGCAACGTTCATTGATGCAGGTTCTGTTAATGAGAACTGGGCATTGTGGGATTGCTGTGGTGGTTCGACACCAGAGTTTGTTAATGACGAAACTAATGGTCAAGTTGCTGAGTTCAAGGTATTAAACGGTAACTCAGGTACTGTGTTAGGTCTTAACTCTCGCACTACAGATGGTGGAACAGGTGTTTCGGTTGACGCAACGAGCTTATTAGCAACCGGCGTATTCCGTTTTGACCTGAAGGTCATGACAGCTCCAGCTGCAGGTAATGAAGCGTGGATGTTGAAAATAGAGTCAGGTGGTGCAGCAGGTGCTGTAGAAATAAATGTTAATACAAGTAATGAAGGTGCAAACCCATCAGATGCTTGGCAGACATTTACGTTTAACTTGATTGACTTGTTTGATGCGGGCACTTTAGATCCAAGTGATATCGACGTTATCATGTTATTCCCAGCATGGGGAAGTGGTGCTGATTCAGTCTTCCGCGTAGATAACATGGAAATCATTGACGGTTCAGCAGCTAGTGTTCCTTCAACTCCAAGTACACCAAATACTGGTGGTGAAACTGTTGAACCAGAAGTTCCAGCAGAGCCAGAGCCTGTTGTTTACGCAATTGGTCAAGAAATAATTGCTGATGGCTCATTTACAGATACAGAATCCACAGCTTGGACTGCAGGTACAATAACAGCTGAAGGCAATAACAACGTTCTTGTTTCTGAAGTTAGCGCAGCCGGTGATCCTTGGTCAGTCAATGTAAGTCAAGTACTTACCTTAGAGCCTGCGACGAACTACACATTAAAATTCAAGGCTAAAGCAACAGAAGCAAGAAATATTATTGCTGGAATTGGACAAAATGCTGCTCCTTATTATTCTGATACTGAAGTTGTTGCATTAACAACTGAGTGGATAGAATATACATTGAATGTTGCATCTGTAGACTTAACTACGGGTGAAATATTTGGTGATGATGGTAGCCGAGTTCTATTCGATTTAGGCGCAGAAGTAGGTGATGTAACTTTAGATGATGTATCTTTAGTTAAATCAACCCAACTCGTTGTTGATGGCGGTTTCGAATACGGTGTTACTTACTGGAATGCCGGTACAGTTACAGCAGAAGGTGAAAACAACGTTTATACAGCAGATGTTACAGCTGCAGGTGATCCTTGGTCAGTAAGCTTAAGCCAAGTACTAACACTTGTTCCAAGCAAATCTTATGAAGTATCGTTCAAAGCGAAAGCTTCACAGGATCGCACAATGATTGGTGGTCTAGGGTTAAATGCTGCTCCATACCATTCATCAACCGAAACAATTCAGTTAACAACTGAATGGCAAACGTTCACTTACACATTTGTAACTAATGATGATACAACAGGTACTCCATATGGTGACGATAATAGCCGCGTGCTATTTGATATGGGGGCAGATGTAGGTGTTGTGTTTATCGATGATGTAATAGTAACAGCTTTAAGTGGCGAATTGTTGTCGAATAATGGTTTTGATGACGGTAATACGAACTGGAACGGCGGTGAAATTGCTACTGACGGTGAGAACGCTTACTTCACAGCTAACGTCGCTTCAGCGGGTGACCCTTGGTCAGTTAACTTAAGCCAAGTTACCACATTGCAGCCAAGTAAAGATTATGTATTAACATTTAAAGCAAAGGGAACTCCTGAGCGTACAATGATTGCAGGTATTGGCTTAAATGCTGCACCATATCACTCATCTACTAACATAGTTACGTTAGCAGCTGAGTGGCAGACATTTACATATCTGTTAACATCAAATGATGATACAACTGGTACTCCATATGGCGATGATAACAGTCGTGTGTTGTTTGACATGGGCGCTGATGTAGGTGAAGTCTCTATAGATGATGTTAGTCTAGTTCCAGTTGAGGCATTCAACCAGTTAGTGAATAACCATGATTTTTCAACAGATATTGAAGGTTGGAACGGCGGTACAGTGATTACAGATGCTGATAATTCATTTTTTCAAGCAGATGTAGCTTCAGCAGGTGATCCTTGGGCAGTAAACTTGAGTCAAGTTTTAACGCTTGTTCCAAGTAAAGAATATGTACTTACATTTAAAGCCAAAGGGTCAGTTGACAGAAGTATGATTGCCGGCATTGGGTTAAATGCAGCTCCATATCACTCATCAACAAATATAATTGGATTGACAACTGAATGGCAGACATTCACTTATACGCTGATTTCAAACGATGACACTACGGGTACACCATATGGTGATAGTAATAGCCGTGTCTTATTCGATATGGGTGCGGAAGTGGGTGTTGTATCAATAGACGATGTAAAACTGTTTGAGAAAAAATAAACATGGTCTTGGTGCTTTTTAAGAAGCACCAAGTTATCGTTAGCCATTACAAATAAGTAGAATTATTATGAAAATAAATAAATTTAAAAAAACACAGTTAGCAGCATCTATATCTTTATTGATGGGGTCTGCGGCACTAGCGCTACCTGCAATTGCACAAGAGCAAGCAAAAGCCGACGAAGATGTTGAAGTCATCGCCGTTCGCGGTATTAAAGCCAGCTTGATTAGCTCTAGTGCTTTGAAACGCGATTCTAGCGGTGTCGTAGACGCGATTACCGCAGAAGAAATGGGTAAGTTCCCGGATACTAACTTAGCGGAATCATTGCAGCGTATTACAGGTGTATCTGTATCACGTGCAAATGGTGAAGGAAGCCAGATTACGGTTCGTGGTTTCGGTCCTGAGTTTAACTTAGTTACCTTAAATGGTCGCCAAATGTCAGGAACAGGTTTCACACGTTCATTTAACTTTGAAAACTTATCCTCTGAAGGGGTAAGTGCATTAGAAGTTTATAAAACTGCACGTGCTGATGTCCCTACTGGTGGTTTAGGTGCTTCTGTCAATATAGTGACAACAAAACCTCTTAATAGCCCAGGTCAGAAATTCTCCTTTATGACTAAAGGAATATATGATTCGTCTAATGTTACTGGTAAAGATGTTACTCCAGAGATCGCTGGGATATACAGTAATACTTTTGCTGATGACCGAATCGGTGTTTCAGTTAACTTTTCACACCAACGTCGTGACTTTCAACGCCAATCAGCGAATATTCGTTCTTGGCAGTTAAATCCAAATTTATCTGACAGTGCAGTGGTTACTGATGGTAGAGCTGTTGATGCGGATGGAAATGTAATTAAACAGTTTATGGCTCCAAATGCAGATGGTGTACTAGAGTCTGCGTCAGGTGCTTTTTTCCCGCAGGAAATTAGCTTTGCTCGCGATGATATTCAACGTGAGCGCTTAAACAGCAATATTACATTACAATTTGCAGCAACCGACCAACTAACCTACACACTAGATCATACAAGCTCGAAAGCAACAACAGGTAATAACTCTTTATCTTGGGGTGTATGGAATGGTTCATTTGGTGGAAACGCGAACTCTTACGAGTTAGATGAAAATGGTACAGCCATATACTATAACTCATCTGGTGATGATGGTTCTTATACTGCTTTCCGTGAAACAACGGAAGTTGATTCAAGTGCAACAGGTTTTAATATTGATTTTGATTATTCGGATTCGTTGAATTTTGAATTTGATATACATCGTTCTAAAACGACCACAGATAATGGCTTAGATTCAGGTATGAATGCCCAAGGTCGAGTCATTCTGGGTTCTGCGGCATTAACGACAAAAGAATATTTTTTCCGTGATGGTGATATTCCAGGTTTTGCGATTAATTGGGATAATGGTTCAACAACACTAGACCCAAGTGAAATTGGTTCAAACTTTAGTATATTTACACGCACACCGGGCCAGTCAGAAGTTAGTCAATATCAATTCAAAGGTGAGTGGTTACCTGATATTGGTTACGGTCTTACTGGTGTGAAATTTGGTGCAGCTTTTACTGAGCAATCTTTGAGTGGCTCTGGTGGTTCAAATAACGCCAATGCACCAGGTTTTAATAATGGTACATTTGCAGAGATTTTCCCTGATAGCATGTTTGAACAAGTAGATTTGTCTTCGTTCTTAGACGAGTTTGCTCGAGGTTCTATGGGATTATCACCAGGTTATGCGTATGCGTTTAATTTTGATGAAGCCGTTGCACGTCAACTTGCATTTTTAACTGAAGATGTTGTAGGAAGCGATGTGTATGAAATTGGTACTTTTGATCAATTTCCAGTGAACAAGATTACCGAAGAAACAACAAGCTTGTATGTATCTACTGCATGGGAATTTGAAGTTTCTGATTATATTGTTGATGCTAACTTTGGTCTTCGTTACGAGCATACTGAAGTCGTTTCACCTGCAAAAAGTCGTGTACCAGAACTCGTTTACTGGGCTGGTGGTTCTGAATGGATCACTCAATTTGCTGGTGGCGGTGCTGCAGTAGAAGTCGATTTTACTGGTGAATACGATTTAGTTTTACCTATGTTAGATCTTAAAGTTGATTTATCTGATGACTTAGTAGGTCGTATGTCAGTAGGTACAACGATTACACGTCCAGGTCTTGGTAATATGTTAGGTAATTTAAGCCTAACACCTTCACCTAAGATCGGTTCACGTACTGGTAGTCGTGGTAATCCAAACTTAAAGCCGTTTAAGTCTAATAACTTAGATATATCGTTAGAATATTATTATGACGAAGCGAGTTATGCGGCTGTTGGTTTGTTCTGGAAAGAAGTTGAAGATTGGATTGATAATTCTCAGGTAACGACAACCTTCCCTGGTCTATATGATGTTTATGAAGGTCCACGTTGGAATGCTGCTGTTTCTGCTATCACTGGACGTGGTGAGCAAGCTACAGATACTGCGATTTATCAAGAATTAGTCAGTAACGGTGTTGGTCTTGGTGAAAATAATCGTATTTTACCTGACTCTGCAACTGATCCGTTGATTGATTGGACAATCAATTCTCCAGAAAACGTTGGCACACGAAGTGTAAATGGTGCTGAATTCGCTATACAACATTTATTTGGTGACAGTGGTTTTGGTGCTGGTCTAAATGGTACTGTCGTTCAGGGTGACGTTGAATATGATAACTTTATTCTCGGGGCACAAGCGATTTTACCAGGTCTAAGTAACTCAGCGAACTTTCAAACATTCTATGAAAAAGATGGTTTGTCTGTGAAGCTTACTGCTGCTTGGCGTGATGAGTACCTTGCTGGACAAGGTCAGCCA
>Ga0257120_1000605_pt1 | contig 25953 bp, 28 predicted proteins | sample SI106_10metaG_FD_190153 | JGI IMG/M metagenome (GOLD analysis project Ga0257120, IMG submission 190153) | Marine microbial communities from Saanich Inlet, British Columbia, Canada - SI106_10 | ecosystem: Environmental > Aquatic > Marine > Inlet | place: Canada: British Columbia | collected... | reverse complement strand
AAAGAGATCCGAACTAAAGAAAAAGCATAATTCATTCGGATATACTTATTGTGACTTAAACCTTTAATATTATTACTAAAAAGGTTTAAATCAGATTTATATACTAGAGTATTTTTTTGAATTGATGTATAAAAAATTAAAAAACAGACTACCGGTGGTAGTCGAAAAAAAAATAAGTTATTAAAGTAGGAATCACCTTTTCAACCTTTGATTTGTTTCATGCCGGGCATGTAAAGATGTTAGAAGAAGCAAAACGTCAGTGTGATTATTTAATCGTTGGTTTGCAGTTAGACCCTTCGATTGACCGTCCTGAGAAAAACGGGCCTTCACAGTCGATTATTGAGCGTTATATTCAGCTTAAAGGGTCTAAGCATGTAGATGAAATTGTACCCTATGTATCGGAACAACATTTGGAAGATGTTTTAAAGTCTTTCAAGATTGATGTTCGCATCATTGGCGATGAATACAAGGAAAAGAACTTTACAGGTAGAACCTATTGCGAAGAAAAGGGAATCGAACTTTATTACAACGCTAGAGATCACAGGTTCTCTTCGAGTGGACTTAGAAAGCAAGTGAAATCAATAGAAGACAAATGAATTTAAAAGAAACAACTAGAATATATATAGCTGGCCATAGAGGTATGGTTGGTTCTGCAGTTTGGAGAGCACTAGAATCGAAAGGGTATTCTAATTTAATTGGAAAAACCAGCGCTGAACTTGATTTAAGAAATCAACAAGCCGTGAATGATTTTTTTAAGCATGAGAAGCCTGAGGTAGTAATAGATACAGCTGCAAAAGTTGGAGGGATTCTTGCCAATAATGATTTTCCATATCAGTTTTTAATGGAGAACATGCAAATTCAGAATAATCTCATTGATAGTGCTCATAAATCAGGTGTTGAAAAATTTATTTTTTTAGGAAGCTCATGTATTTATCCAAAATTTGCATCTCAACCCTTAAAAGAAGAATACTTATTAACAGATTCTTTAGAGCCAACTAATGAGTGGTATGCCATTGCAAAAATCACTGGAGTAAAAGCATGCCAAGCGATACGAAAACAATATAACAAAGAGTATGTGAGTTTAATGCCTACCAACTTGTATGGATCTTTTGATAATTTTGACTTACAGTCCTCGCATGTACTACCTGCGATGCTGCGTAAATTTCATGAGGCTAAGATAAATAATCATTCAGACGTATCGCTCTGGGGAAGCGGAACTCCCATGCGAGAGTTTTTGTTTGTAGATGACATGGCAGAAGCGATTGTGTATGCTCTAGAAAATAATTTACCAGAATATTTATATAATGTGGGCACAGGAAAAGATATTACGATTAAAGAATTAGCTGAGACCATCCAAAAGGTAATTGGTCACCAAGGAAATATTCTTTGGGATGCTAGTAAACCAGATGGTACTCCAAGAAAACTCATGGATGTTTCCAAGATGAAAAAAATAGGGTGGCAATATTCAACAGAATTAGAAGATGGCATACAAAAAACCTACCAATGGTTTTTAGAGAATATAGATAGTATAAAAGAAATAAAATTATGAAAGTAGCATTAATAACTGGAATTACTGGTCAAGATGGTTCTTATTTAGCTGAACTATTGTTAGAAAAAGGGTATGAAGTACATGGTATTAAAAGACGATCTTCGTCATTAAATACTGACCGTATTGATCATTTATATCAAGATCCACACCACCCTAAACAAAGGCTAAAGTTACATTATGGAGATTTAACAGATTCAATGAATATTACTAGAATCATTAAAGAATGTCAGCCGGATGAGATCTACAATCTCGGAGCAATGTCACATGTAAAAGTCTCTTTTGACCTTCCTGAATACGTTGGACAAGTTGATGCTTTAGGTACGCTCAGAATACTAGAGGCAGTTCGTTTATTAGGTTTAGAAAAGAAAACGAGAATTTACCAAGCCTCCACTTCAGAATTATATGGAGGAATGCCTGAAAATAAAAATGAGAAAGGATTTTATGATGAAAACTCAGCATTTTATCCAAGATCACCATACGGAGTTGCGAAAATATATGGTTTTTGGATTACTAAAAATTATAGAGAAGCCTATAATATGTTTGCATGTAATGGTATTTTATTCAATCACGAGAGTCCACGAAGAGGTGAAACCTTTGTAACTCGTAAAATTACAAGAGCAACATCTAGGATTGCTTTAGGATTACAGGAAAAAATATATTTAGGGAATTTAGATGCGCAGCGTGATTGGGGACATGCAAAGGATTATGTGCGTATGATGTGGATGATCTTGCAAGCAGAAATACCTGAGGATTGGGTGATTGCAACCGGAACAACTACAACCGTAAGAGAATTTGTAAGAATGGCATTCGCTGAAGTAGGAATTGAACTAGAGTTTAAAGGTATAGGAGTTAATGAAAAAGCATTTATTGTAAAATGTAATAATCCTTTGTTTCAAATAGAAACAGGAAAGGAGATTTTATCAATTGACCCTGATTACTTTAGGCCTACGGAAGTAGACTTGCTAATTGGAGACCCATCAAAAGCAAAAGAGAAACTAGGTTGGGTCCCGGAACATGATTTACAATCATTAGTAAAAAGCATGATGGATTCAGATTTAAAATTATTTAAAAAGAACAAAAGTTAAAAATATATATATTATGTTTAGTATTTTACCTAATTTTTTAAAAGAAAGAAATATCAGTAATTCATCTGATGTATGGGATTATGCAAAGACCATAATTCCGGGTGGTGGAGAGCTTATTTCAAAAAAAGCTGAAAGATTTTTACCTGGTCAATGGCCATCTTATTACCACAAAGCCAAGGGATATAATGTATGGGATTTAAATAATAAAAAATATGTTGATTTTGCTCAAATGGGTGTTGGTTCATGCATTCATGGATACGCAAATTCCAAAATCAACAAAAAAGTAATTAGATCAATTAGAAAAGGCTCAATGAGTTCACTTAATTCCTATGAAGAGCTTGAATTAGCTGAACGCTTAATACAACTTCACCCCTATAGTTCTATGGCAAGGTTTGCCAGAACAGGAGGCGAGGCTTGTTCTATAGCTGTTAGAATTGCAAGAGCAGCATCTGGAAAAGATGGAGTCGCAATTTGTGGATATCATGGATGGCATGATTGGTATATTGCAACAAATATTGGTGATGAAGAGAATTTGAAGGACCAACTACTCCCTGGATTGGATCCTGCTGGAGTCCCTAAAAACCTTCAGGGATCAACATACCCTTTTATTTATAATGATTTTGATGGCTTAGAAATAATTAAAGAAAATAGAGATAAAATTGGTGTTGTAATCATGGAGCCTACTAGAGGGGTAAAACCGTTACCAGGATATCTTCAAAAGATAAGAGAATTATGTAATGAAATTGGTGCTGTGCTAATTTTTGATGAAGTTACTTCTGCTTTTCGAGAAAATAACGGAGCTTGGCACTTACTAAGCGGAGTTGATCCTGATATGACAATTTTCGGAAAAGCTCTAGGTAATGGGTTTCCAATAAGTGCAGTAATAGGAAAGCAGTCTGTAATGAATAAAGCTACATTATCGTTTATAAGCTCAACCATGTGGACAGAAAGAGTTGGGTTTACCGCTGGAGTAGCTAATTTAGACCTATTTTCAAAACAAAAATCTCATGAAAAATTAGTTTATAATGGTAAGAAAATAAAAGAAGCATGGGAGGAATCTGCGAGGAAGACTAACATAAATATAAATATATCTGGCTTAGATCCATTAGCTTCCTTCAAGTTTTTAGATGGCGCAGAAAATGTTTATCAAACATTCTATGCTCAAGAAATGCTTAAAGAAAATTTCCTTGTTGGATCATCGTCATATTCATGTACGGTCTACTCTGAATCGATTTTAAAAAAATTCAACAAAAAAACTTTGGAGGTTTTTGAGAAAATTAAATTTATAAATGATAAAGGGGATAAAATAGAAAATTATATAAATGGGGATTTAATAAAATCAGGATTTAAAAGACTAAATTCATAATATGAATTTTAATGAGATCAATCAATTTATAGGAGATAAGTTTAATAATAAAAAATTTATATCCTTACACGAACCTGTTTTTATTGGTAACGAGAAAAAATATTTAAATGAATGTATTGATTCAACTTACGTTTCTAGTGTAGGACCCTTTGTTAATAAATTTGAAAATTTATTACAAGATATTACGGGTGTAAAAAAAGCTATACCTGTTGTTAATGGAACATCTGGTATCCAAGTTGCTCTTAATTTAGTTGGTGTTAAGAAAAATGATGAAGTGATAACCCAAGCTCTAACTTTTGTTGCAACTGTCAATGCTATCGCTTATAATAATGCACATCCAATTTTTTTAGATGTAGATTTAGATACCATGGGTTTGTCTTCAAATTCAGTTAGTAATTTTTTAGATAAATATGGTGAGCTTAGAGATGATGGATGTTATAATAAATCTACAGGAAGAAGGATTTCAGCCTGTTTACCAATGCATACATTTGGATTTCCAGTACATCTAGATGAATTAATTAAAGTGTGTAAATTATGGAAAATACCAATTGTTGAAGATGCTGCTGAATCTCTTGGGAGTTTATACAAAGGTAAGCCAACTGGAACATTTGGAGAAGTTGGAGTATATTCATTTAATGGAAATAAAATTATAACTACTGGAGGAGGAGGTGTCATAGTGACTAATAATATTAAATTAGGAAATAGAGCTAAATTTTTAACCACAACTGCTAAAAAGCATCATCAATATGAATTTATTCATAATGAATTAGGGTACAATTTTAGAATGCCAAATATTAATGCAGCTCTCGGTTGTGCACAGTTAGAGCAGCTTCCATTATTTCTAGAATACAAAGCTAAATTAGCAAATGAATATGCAGTTTTTTTTGAAAATAGAGGGATAAAATTTAGAAAAGAAACCGAAAACACAAAAGCTAATTATTGGTTAATGTGTTTAGAGTTAGAAAGTAAAAAAGATAGAGATTTGTTTTTAGAACAGACAAATAACTCAGGCATAATGACAAGACCAATATGGCAACTAATGTTTCGTTTACCAATGTATGAAAATTGTCAAAAAGACTCTCAGAAGAATGCTAAATTTTTAGAGCAAAGAATAGTAAATATCCCAAGTGGATTTGTAAATAAATAATTTAAATGAGCAATAAAATTTTAAATATTCTTTTTCTCGGCGGGGCCAAAAGAGTCTCAATGGCAGAAAAATTTATTAATGAAGGTTTGACTAGAGGTATCAGCGTGAATATTTTTTCATATGAGTTAGATAAAAATGTACCAATAAATATTGTCGCAGAAATAATTGTTGGACTTAAGTGGAATGATAAGAATATTTATACTGACCTATTAAAAGTTTCATTGATTAATAAAATTAATATTATAATACCTTTTTTAGATTTATCTACACTTATAGCCGCAAGGTTAAAAGATATGATTGAATTCAAGAATATATTTATACCCGTTTCAAATGAAGAGAATTGTAATCTTTTTTTTGACAAACATCTAGCCAACCAATGGTGTATAGATAATAAAGTTAATGTTCCAGCTAGTATTAATAATTACCCCTTGATAGCGAAACCAATAAATGGTTCTGCATCCAAAGGACTTATAATAATCCAAAATTCAGAAGAACTCAAAAATTTAAAGAATAAGAAAAAATATTTAGTACAAAAATTTATTGAAGGAAACGAATATAGTGTAGATATTTATAGGTCTACTATTAATAATGAAATCATATCAATTGTTCCAAGAATAAGGCTAGAAACTCAAGGAGGTGAATCAATAAAATCAATTACCGTTAAAGATCAATCGATTATTGATTATAGTAGGAAGATTATTGAAAAAACCAATTTAGTAGGACCTATAACACTTCAGTTTATTCAAGATAGAAAAACTAAAGTTTTATATTATATGGAAATTAATCCAAGATTTGGTGGTGCAGTTCTAAATTCAATTTTTGCAGGCGCAAATTCACCGGCCTACTTGTTAAATGAATATTATAAAATTAAAAATAATAAGAACGAAAATTGGACTGATAATTTTTTAATGTTACGTCGATTTTCAGAAAACTACAAAATATGCAAATAATTATTGATATTGATGGTACTATATGTACTGAAGAAAAAACTTACAGTAGGTCTATGGCTAAGCCTTTAATTAGTGCTGTTGAGTCAGTAAATAGTATTTATGACAAAGGTCACACTGTAATACTCTATTCAGCTCGTGCTTGGGTAGAATTTGAAATGACCACAGATTGGTTAAAAAGAAATGGTTTTAAGTATCACCAACTTATCTTAGGAAAACCAATTGGAGATGTTTGGATTGATGATCGTGCTATTTCTTTTAATGGATGGGACAACGTAAATAAAATTTTAGAAAAAAAAGATAATTTTTAAAAATAATGAATAAAGTATTAATTATAGCTGAAGCAGGAGTTAATCATAATGCAGATTTAGAAATCGCAAAAAAATTAATTGATATAGCTAAAGAATCTGGGGCAGATATTGTCAAGTTTCAAACAGCAGTTCCAGAGTTAGTGATGACAAATGATGCCGTAAAAGCTACTTATCAAATTGATAATACAGGTGATTCTTTTGAGAGTCAGTTAGATATGGCAAAAAAAATTCATTTACCGCTAGATTCTTATAAAGAATTACAAAATTATTCTAATCAAGTAGGAATCAAATTTTTATCCACACCCTTTGATCATTTATCTATTGAATACCTATGTAATCTAGGATTAGATACCTTTAAAATACCATCTGGAGAAATCACAAATTTACCTTATTTACAAACTATAGGTGGATTAAAGAAAAAAGTGATTTTATCAACAGGAATGTCTACAATGGATGAAATAAGTTCAGCGTTGGATATATTGTTATCTGAAGGAACTCTTAAAGAAAATATATCTGTTCTACATTGTAATACTGATTACCCCACAAAAATGAGTGATGTAAATCTTAAAGCTATGTTAACAATAGGTGAGTATTTTGGTGTTAAGTTTGGATATTCAGATCATACTTTAGGTATTGAAGTACCAATAGCTGCCGTTGCAATGGGAGCTACAATTATAGAGAAACATTTTACTCTTGATAGAAAAATGGATGGACCTGACCATTTAGCCTCTTTAGAACCAAATGAATTAAAAGAAATGATTAGATCAATAAGGAATATTGAAGAAGCCTTAGGATCATCAAAAAAAATACCAACAGAATCTGAAAAGAAAAATCTATTTATTGCTAGAAGAAGTATTCATATATTAAATGATTTGCCTAAGGGACATATAATAACAAATAAAGATTTGATTATGAAAAGACCTGGTGACGGAATTACTCCAATGAATATATCTTTAGTTCTAAATAATAAATTAAACAAAAATGTTCACAAAGATTATAAGTTGTCTTTAAAAGACATTGTTAAAAATTAAATACATGAAAAGAATAGCACTTCTAACAAGTTCAAGAGCTGATTATAGTATTTATTACCCATTAATAACAAAGTTTAAAAACGATAAGGAATTAGAATTAGATATTATAGCTTTCGGAAATCATAATTCACTCTTGTATGGAAATTCTGCTAAAAAAATTGAAGAGGATGGTTTTGAAATAAAATACAAAATTGACGGATTAGTTCTTGGTGATACTGCTGAATCCATTTCTGATTCTATGGGATTAACAATAATTAAATTCTCATCAATATGGAAATTTGGTAAATATGATTTAATTATTTGCTTAGGTGACCGTTTTGAAATGTTTTCAGCTGTAACTTCATCTATTCCCTTCAATATTCCAATTGCTCATATTTCTGGAGGAGAAATTACACTAGGGGCTATTGACAATGTTTTTAGAAATAGTTTGACTTTAATGTCAAAATTTCACTTTGTTTCGACAGATCAATATAAGAGGCAAGTAATTAATCTTATTGGTGTTGAAAACAAAAATAATGTATTTAATTATGGAGCATTAAGTATTGATAATCTCAGTAAAATGAATTTTCTTTCTACCAATGATTTTAAAGACACGTTTAATATTGATTTAGATAAAAAGAGTGTATTAATTACCTTTCATCCTGAGACTGTATCAATTCAAAAAAACAAAAGTCATATTTATGAACTTTTGTTAGCATTAAAAAAACTAAACAAATATCAATTAATTATCACTATGCCAAACGCCGATACGATGGGTAATATGATTCGTGAAAAATTAATTGATTTTATTAGAACAAATAACAACGCAGTAGGTGTTGAATCTTTTGGTACAATTGGATACCTCACATGTATGAAGTATTGTGAATTTATGTTAGGAAATACATCTAGTGGTTTTGTTGAAGCAGCATTCTTTCCAAAGTATGTTATTAATCTTGGAGACAGACAAAAAGGAAGAATTATTACCCCAAATATTTTAAATTCAGAGATAACTGAGAATAGTATTTTGAAAGCTGTTGAAAAAATAGAAGTATCTCCTGTTCTTGAAAAATTTAATATGTATGGTGACGGTGATACTGCAGAGAAAATATTTGAAACAATTAAAATGAAATTAACAGTTAAGTAGTTTAAAGTAAATTATAAAAAAAACTAATATGAATAGTATCCTAATTAATAAAGAAAAAACAATTTATGATGCACTCAAAAGATTGAACGAAATAACTAATATTAGTAGACTTATATTATTTGTAACAGATAATAATGACCGAATTATCGGCTCACTTACTGATGGAGATATTAGAAGGTCACTAATCTTGGACACGAATATTAGAAAAAAAATTGAAGATGTTTGTCGTAAAGATTTCTTTTTTGAATATGATAGTAATTCGTATCTAGATTTAAATAAATACAGAAATAAAGACATTAAAATTTTACCGATTTTAAATAAAAGAAAAAATCTTGTAGATTTAATTGATTTAGAAAAGATAAAATCCAAATTACCAGTTGAATGTATGATAATGGCAGGTGGAAAAGGCAAAAGATTAAGTCCATTAACAAATTCTGTACCAAAGCCAATGTTGAAATTAGGGGGTATACCCATAATCGAGCATAATATTAATAATTTAATTTCCTATGGAATAAAAAAAATATATATCTCATTAAATTATTTAGGATCTCAAATTGAGGAATATTTTGGTGATGGTAGTAGTAAAGGAATAAGTATTGAATACATTTGGGAGGATAAATTTTTAGGAACAGCTGGAGCTTTAAGTCTAGTAAAAGAATTTAAATCCGATAATATTTTATTAATGAACAGTGATTTATTTACAAATGTAAATTTTGAAGATTTATTTTTAAAACTAACACAATCAGATGCAGATATGGCTATATCTTCTACAAATTACAAGGTTGATATCCCTTTTGCAATATTTGAAACTAAACAAGACAAAATAATTTCTTTTAAAGAAAAACCTTCTTATGATTATTATTCAAATGCCGGAATATATCTGCTTACAAAAAAATTAATAAATGATATACCAAAAAATAAGTTTTTTGACATCACTGATTTAATGGATTTAGTTTTGAAAAAAGGTGGTAATTTAGTTTACAAACCGATTTCTGGCTATTGGATAGATATTGGAAGTAAAAGTGATTACAATAGAGCTAAAGAATTTATTAATCATTTAAACTAGATATATGGGTAAAGATATTTTATGGATAATAACAGCAAGGTCTGGTTCAAAATCTATAATTAATAAAAACATAAAATTACTTAATAATATTCCTTTAATCGAATACAGAATAAAATCTGCTTTAACTATAGCAGAAGAAAATCAAGTATGGGTATCAACTGATTCAAATGAATATGCATCAATCGCTATAAAAGCTGGTGCTAAAGTTCCTTTTATTAGACCAGATTATTTGTCAAATGACACAGCATCTTCAAACGATGTAATACTTCATGCAATTAATTTTGCTGAAAAATCGGGTTTAAAGTTTAATTTTATAGGGTTATTAGAACCTACTTCCCCATTAGTTTATTTTAGTGATTTATTAAATTCTCTTAATATTTTAAAAAAAAATAAGGATGCTAGTTCAATTGTTGCAGTTGAAGAAACTAGACCAAATACTTTTTTTATCCAAAACGAATCAGAGTATTTATCAGAGTTAGCTAAACGTTTTAGTAGTAAAGAAAATCTTGGCAGACAGGAATTCAAGAAGCAAATTACTCCTAGTGGTGGTTTTTACATTTCTAGATGGGATGATTTCAAATTGAACAAAACATTTTATACAGAGAAAACTCTTCCTTATATGATACCTGATGAATGTTCAATAGAGATAGACGAACCATTTGATTGGGTTTTTTCTGAATTTTTAATTAAAGAAAAAATTGTAGACATTAAAAAAATCTTCAAGGAATGAATATCTCCATAAATAAAATAGAATTATTAGATTATACTTTAAGTCAAGTTCACAATTTATTTCCTGATAGAAGTGAATATGTGAAAAAAGAATTAATGAATTCCTTTGAGTTATCATTGAATAGGTTAGAGTTTTGTTTTTCAAAAGTTAAAAACAAATATTTTTTTGTTGATGGAGAAGTATATTTCAATCATTTACATGGAGATCAATATTCAATGTTTTTATATTTTTTTTCGAACACTTTATATAACAACAACATCTATATTACTTTATGTGAAAAATTATTCTTATTAAATAAAATGTTATTTGGTGTTGATGTGTTTTATGAAATTAAACTTCCAAATATTTTTTTATTCGTACATCCTTTGGGAACTGTAATTGGAAGAGGAGAATTTAATGATTATTTAGTTGTCTATCAAGGTTGTTCAATTGGAGCTAACAAAGATGTGTATCCAATATTAGGTAAATACGTAACCTTACATCCTAATGCTTCAATCTTAGGAGATTGTAAAATTGGAAATAATTGTGAATTAGCATCAAATAGTTTAATAATAGATAAAGAGTTAGATGCTGAAACTATTTATTTTGGTAATCCAAAAAATAGTTACAAAAAGAAAAAAAAACACATTAATAATATTTGGGACGTTTAAAGAAAAACTTCCTGTAAATTGAACTTATGACACTAAAAGATAAAGTAATAATAGTAACTGGAGGGGGAGGATTATTAGGTAAGGAATTTATAAAAAATCTAAAATCTAAAGGAGCAATTGCAATTAATGCGGATATTAATATTAAAACTGATTATGAAAAGAATAATCTATATGTTGATATAACTTCTGAGGACTCAATAGTAGAAGCTATAAAAAATATTATATCGGCTTATGGTAAAATTGATGGATTGGTAAATAATGCATATCCAAGAACTAAAGATTGGGGATGTAGATTTGAGGATACCACATATGAATCGTGGACAAAAAATGTTAATATGCAGATGAATACAACTTTTTTGTTTATACAAAAAATAATGCCTGAATTACTTAAAAACAAGGGTTCTATTGTAAATATAGCTTCAATTTATGGTGTTGTTGGAAATGATTTTATGCTATACGAAAACACTAACTTACATACAGCTGCACCATATTCAGCAATTAAAGGAGGTATTATAAATTTCACTAAATATTTAGCTTCTTATTTTGGGAGAAAAGGTGTGCGAATTAATTGTGTTTCACCTGGTGGTGTCTTTGATAATCAGGACCCAATTTTTGTATCAAACTATGAGAAAAAAGTTCCTATGGGAAGAATGGCCAACCCCGATGATATATCTCCATCGGTATCGTTCTTGCTTTCAGACGATGCAAAATATATAACTGGACAAAATTTGATTGTCGACGGAGGATGGACTATTATATAAAATTATATTCTTATGCATATTTCTATCAAAAGAAGATTATGGCCAATTAAAGTTTTAATAAAAAATATATTTCATTTTATTAAAAATAGGGAAAAGCTTAATAAAATCTATTCATATAAAAACAAATACTCAAACCAATCATGTTTTATTATTGGGAACGGCCCAAGTTTAAATGCTAATGACTTAGAATTAATAAGAAATTATAAAACTTTTGCTTCAAATAGTATTTTTAAAATATTTACTGAGACTGAATGGAGACCAAATTTTTATGGAATATGTGATAAAAAATACTATGAAGAAAATAAAAAGAGCATTTTAGAGAATATTCATTCACCTTCATTTTATCCATTAGATTTGAATATTCAGGAAAGAAAAATAGATAATTTCTACCTAAGACAACAAAAATTTTTTATTTATAAAAAACCACCATTTTCATCAAATGCAGATTTATTACTCTTCGATGGTAGTACGGTTACATATATGTTAATTCAACTAGCTGTTTACATGGGGTTCAAAAAAATTTATCTACTAGGGGTAGACTTTTCATACTCAAAAGTAATAAATACAAAAGGTGAAATAAAAACAAATAATACTGTAAAAGACTACTTCAACGAAGATAGAAGTGAAAATAATTCAGTAACACCTAATCTAGAGCAATCCTATTTATCTTATAAGTCCGCTTTAAATCATGCTAAAAGAAAAGGAATTAAAATTATTAACTTATCTAGAAAGACTGATTTAAATTTATTTGATAGGCAAAACTTAGATGAGATGTTAATTTCCAATAAATAAGATAATGAACTTTAAAAAATACATTTCATTTATATTCCCATTTTATATAATTTTGATTTATTATGGTTTTGGTTTTGGTTCAATTGGAGATTGGCTTTTAATATTTTTTTCATTTCTTAGTTTTAAAAGAGAATTGATGAAAGTAAAACAATTAATATTTTTTATTTCATTTATTATACTTTATGATTTATATATATTAGTTTATAACGGTTTTTATTTAGAACAAAGTTTTTATAATCGTGAAATATTTACGATAATAAAATTGACCTGTATTTTGATTATTTCGTCAAAAATAGATTTTACAATATTTAAAAAATCGATCTATTTAATTACAGTAATCACTAGTCTTGGTGTAATTTATCATGTTATATTAATTTACTCTGGGCAGTCCGTTAGTACAATATCTTTTTACGCTTTTGAAGCATCCAGATTTTCACAAGTTGCAGTTAGACCACTATCAATTTTTCCAGAGCCTGCAGCAATTGTATCCTTTTCAATTATTCCACTTTACTTATTAATGAATGAACGTAAAGTTTTGTATTCTATTTTGCTAAGTATAATTATACTTTTATCAACTTCTTCTACTGGTATAATTTATTTAGCTATTGTGTGGTCATTTTTTTTATATAAAAGTCATTATACAAAATTAACTAAATTATTAACTATTTTCATTTTATCTATTATTGTTACACAATATTATTCAAATGATGTTTTTAAATTGAGTTCACAAAAATTTACAAAAGAAGTTACTAATTTTGAAAATCAAAAATTATTTGAAGATAATATAAGATTACTTTCTGGGCCATTATTATTTTCAACTTTAAGCAGTACACAAATACTATTTGGTTTACGATCTTCATCAATTGACAATTATGTAAATAATAGTAATGACGCATCTTTAGCACTTCTCAAAGTTGAAGATTCAGTTTTCTTACCGAGTTTTTGGTTAATATGGGCTAGCTATGGCTTAGTAGGATTGATTTTATATCTATACATATTCTTTTGTTTTTACAAAAAAAATAAAAATTTGGCACCATTAATGGTGGTTTTTTTTGTTGGAATGTTTATTCAAAAAATTGCTGTCGGTCCAGTTTTTATCTTCTACATAATATTTTTAATAACTGAAAATAATTATAATAATAGCAAATTAATTCAATGATAAAATTACTAGTTCAAGGTCATGTGCCAAAATGGTTTGGCGGCAAGCAAGTCTCTGGTTTATCAAATGTAATGTATAGTCTTGCTGAAGGTATATCTCAAGGAAAAAATATTAAGGTTTTTTTTAATGCCACTGATATAAACGAAAATAAAATTATTAACAACCATTTTAAGTTGCTTGGTTGGAATATTAAAACTGTTATTTATTCAATAATATTAAACTTTTTTAGCTTATTACCAATATGGATAAATAGTAAGCAGATCATTGGTAATACAGGTTATAAAATTAAACTTAATTTATTTTTAAAAAGATTAATATTTAAGTATAGGGTTAAACTTATTAAACCACAGGTTGTTCATTTTCATGGAATTGATTTTTTTACGTTTGAAGATTTAATCGACAGCAATGTTTTAGTTATAGTTACAATTCATCACCTACTTTCTAATGATGAATCAGTAAATCAGTTTAAAGAATATAGAATTATTGAAAATAAGCTTATTAGTAATAAAAGAATATGTAAAATATTTTTTGTTTCTACTCAAGTAAAGAATGAAGCAATAAAATTAGGGAACTTAATTAAAAACAATAGAGTAGTTTTAAATGGTATAGATACTTCAATGTTTAAATTTAAAAATAATTTTAAATCAGTTTCAAATAGAAATCTTACAATTTGTACTATTGGAAGTGTTTGCGACAGAAAAGGACAGAAAAGGGTTGTTGAGAGTTGTTTAAAACTCAAGGAGTTTGATAAAATAACATACTATTTAATTGGTGGTGGAGATAAAGATTATATATCAAATATTCAAAACTTGTCTTCGAAATCTAATATTGTTGATGTAAAGTATCTAGGTATTGCTAATACACATGAGATTGTAAATATTTACAGAGAATCTGATTTTATGATCTTACCTAGTATTAAAGAAGGTTTTGGAATGACTACAATAGAAAGTATCTCTTGTGGAACTAAAGCAATAGTTACAAACGATAATCCTTTAGTTGATGAAGGGTTGTTAAACCATTCTAATTCAATATTAATAAATGACCATTCTATTGGTAGCATAATTAATTCATTGGATGGCATAGAATTAAAATACGATAAAAAGAAGGTTTCGAAGACCGTTTTATCATTAAATTGGGTTAAGCAGGCAGAGTTATATGAACAAGATATATTGAGTATTTGTGGGAAGAATTAAATTATTGTTTAAAAATGTAGGTTTATTTACAGTTTCTAGTTTTTCAATTAAGCTAGTTGCTTTTATATTATTACCTCTTCATACTCGAGTCTTAGATTTATCGGATTATGGAAAATATGATGTTTTTCTGCTATTAATTTCTTTTTTTATGCCGATTTTCACTTTAGCAATATATGAAGCAGTTTTAAGATTTACAATTGCAAAATCAAGTCCAAGTGAAGTTCTTAAAATTGCCCATAGAATATTATTAAAAGGGTTTTTACTTTTAATAATTTTATTTTATCCAATATCCTTGTATTTTGATATTAATTCTTTCTATGGGGTGTTTTTAATAATCTTTTTTCTACAAGCCTTGCAAAGAATTTACCTCGAACATATAAAAGGTCTTGGGAACATTAAGCTTGTTGCCACTATTGGTTTTGTCCAAAGTTTAGTACTGTTGTTTTTAAACTACTTATTTATTATTAAGATAGAATTACAACTTGAGGGAGTATTATATGCTATATTAATTTCGAATATTATTAGTATTGCTATATATATATATAATATTGATAACAACATTTTTCTTTCAAAAAACCCAATAAATTCTGATTTAGAAAAAGAAATGTTAAAATTTTCTTTACCTATAATTCCGAATAACATTGCTTGGTGGTTCAATAATTTTTCAAGCCGTATTTTAATTCAGCAATCATTATCCTATGCTGAAATGGGTTTGTTTGCCGCCGCTTCTAAGATTCCGGCTTTAGCTACTTTTTTTCAAGGTATCTTTATACAAGCTTGGCAATATAGTGTAATTAAGGAATATGATTCTGACGACAAAAATGAATATTACAAAGAAGTTTATCAATCATATACTGTATTTTTAATATTATTTAGTTCAACTTTAATTTTATGTATTGATAAAATAGCCGATATTTTATTAGGTACCGATTTTTTAGAAGCTGTATATTATATACCTTTTTTGATATCTTCTGTGGTATTTAGTGCATTAAGTGGGTTTATAGGCCAAATATTTATAGCAAGCAAAGAGACTAAAATTTTATTTAAAAGTTCATTAATAGGAGCAATAGTTAATGTAGTTTTAAACGTTATTTTTGTTCCTATTTATGGTTTGTTTGCTGCATCAATAATTAGCGCTGTCAGTGCAATAGTTCTATGGAGGTATCGACTTTCTTTTTGTGATAAATCGTTCTATAAATCAATCAAATACTCAAATATAATATTGCATATTATATTTATTATATTTGTTATATACTCAACATTTTTTAAAGAAATTACTGTTTTACTATTTCTCTATTCATTAATATTATTTTTTTCTAAAAATTTATTTTTTAAAATCATTCAATTATGGAAATATATTATAAAATAGTTTCAATATTTGAAATATTTTTAGGTATAATTATTGCTTTTGTATCTTTTATTAGGTCGCCATATAAAGTTCTGCCAAAATACTCCCCAAAAAACAATAAAAAACTTTTTATCCTTGGTAATGGCCCAAGTTTATCAAATCAGTTAAATTTTATCACAGACAATAGAGATCAGGCTGAATTAATTTGTCTTAATGGATTTAGTCGGAACAATAAATATGAATTATTAAAACCAGAAGTATATTTATTACTTGATCCAATTTTTTTTAAAGACGATTGGGATACTTATGATATATCTACATCAACTCTTTTAAATATAAAAAAAAAAACAGATTGGAACCTTTTATTAATCGTACCAAGAAAATGGAAAAAATCAAAATCTTTAAAACAATTTTCTGATAATAAGAATATTTCAATAGGATATATTAAGAACGTTCCAATGATCGGAAGTTTAAATTTTATAAAAAAAATATTTTTTAAATTAGAATTTAGTACTCCTGTTTTTCAAAATGTACTTATTGCTGCTATCTATTTTGGTATTAATAGAAGATATAAAGAAATTAACCTATTTGGTGCAGGTCACAGTTGGCTAAACGATTTAAGTGTGGATAAGAACAATGAAGTTTATTTAAAAGATGACCACTTTGATGAAGTAAAAACCATAAAGTTGGTTCATTTAGATAAATCTCCTAAGAAAGCATATTTTTTCATTAAGCAGATTCAGATTATGCTAAGAGAGTATTCAGTTCTTAATTCTTACGCTGAACTAATGGGTGTAAGAATAATAAATTATACTGTGAACAGTCACATAGAATCTTTTGAAAAGAAAAGTATATAATTTTCATGAAAAATATAATAAAGCAAATATTGTTTAGTCTTTTTTCTTACAAAAAAAATGTTTTAAAGGGAAAGAATGTTGTTATAGGTATGTTTAGTGATTTACAGAATGTGAATATAGGGGATTTCACATATATCGCAGGAAGGTCTAAACTTAGTAATGTTAAAATTGGATCATATACAAGTATTGCTAAAGGTTTAAATGCTGGATTTGGAAATCATCCAATAAAAAGATTTTCTACAAGCCCCGTTTTTCATTCAATAGATAATGTATTTAAAAAAATATATATAAATAATAATAATTTTGAATCAATTAAAGAAATAAATATTGGAAATGATGTGTGGATTGGATTAAATGTAACTTTACTTGATGGTGTAAGCATAGGGAATGGCAGTATAATTGCTGCAGGGGCTGTTGTTACTAAAGACGTTCTACCGTACTCAATTGTTGGAGGGGTTCCAGCTAAATTAATTAAAATGAGATTTGATCATGAAACTATAAATATCTTACAGAATTCTAGATGGTGGATTAAAGAACCAAATGAAGTTATTAATATATTAGGGGATTTGATTGAATTAAATCTAGATGAAGAAAAAAATAAATTATTATTAAAAAACAAACAATGGTAAAGGTTTTAGACTGTACACTCAGAGATGGAGGTTATTATACTAATTGGGATTTTAAAGAAGATATAGTAAAATCTTATTTAAAATCATTTGATTTACTACCAATCGAATATTTAGAGATTGGATATAGGAGCCCGGAAAAATCAGAATATTTAGGAGAATATTTTTTCTGTACTAAAGACACGTTGAATTTTGTTCGATCTCATACTAATAAGAAGTTAGCAATAATTCTAAATGAAAAAGATGTTCGTGTTGAACATCTAGATTCTCTTCTTAATCCATGCCAAGGCATAATAGAATTGGTAAGAATTGCAATTGATCCGATAAATTTCTTAAGAGCTTTGGATTTAGCTAAATCAATTAAACTAAAGGGGTTTAAGGTTGCATTTAATGTTATGTATTTATCTAAATGGAATGAATATCCTGAAATGATAACTAATTTTTCTAAACTAGACGGAGTAGTTGATTATTTTTATTTAGTTGATTCATTTGGTGGTGTTTTCCCAGACCAAGTTAGATCTACTGTAAGATTATTGAAAAGTAAGACAAAAGTACAAATAGGTTTTCATGGGCATAACAACCTTGAAATGGCTCTTGCTAATACATTAGTTGCAATTGAGGAAGGAGTCGATATTATAGATGCTACTATTACAGGAATGGGGCGAGGAGCAGGAAACCTGAAGACAGAGTTAATATTAACCATATTAAGTAAAAAAATAGAAGTTAATTTTGATGCTTTAAGTACCGTAACATCTAATTTTGAATTATTACAAAATCAATATAACTGGGGAACATGTCTTCCTTATATGGTTTCAGGTTTAAATTCATTACCACAGAAACAGGTGATGGATTGGGTCTCTAAAAAAAGTTATTCATTTAATAGTATTGTCAGAGCCTTAGATAATCAAAAAAATAATAAAGAAGACAATGATAAGTACACTGTGTTTCAAAATACAAATAAATATAAGGCTGTATTGATAATTGGAGGTGGAACTATGGTTAATAATCATAAAAAGGCTCTAATAACTTTTTTAAATAATAATTCTGACGAAATATGTATAATTCACTCCTCGAGTAAAAACGCAAATCTTTTCAGTAGTGTTGAGAATAATCAATTTTTCTGTCTAATTGGAAATGAAGGAATTAGGCTCGAGAGTGTTTTATCTGAATCTCATAAATCAATTACTAATTGTGTTTTACCACCATATCCAAGAAAAATGGGTACTTATATTCCAGATTTCGCTTTAAATAAAACTCTTGAACTTAAAGAGATTAATTTTACTAAAATTAAAGAAGAGTCACATACCTCAATTGCATTACAGTTATCTTTAGAGTTAGGATGTGAAAAAATCTATTTGACTGGTTACGATGGTTATCAAGGAGATCAAATTGCTCAAAAAGATCAAGAGTTATTTATTCAGAATAGTCAGTTATTTGAAGATTTTAGTAAAAAAGCTGAAATTATATCAATTACTCCCACTCTTCATACAAATATTGAGTCCAATTCTGTTTATCAATTCATTAAATAATATTTTATGAAAGATTATATTGTTGTTATCCCTGCTAGATACAATTCTAAACGTTTTGAAGGTAAACCTTTAGCAAATATTTTAGGAAAGCCAATGATTCAGCATGTATACGAGAATTGTTTAAAAGCAGTCCCTAAAGAATTAATTTTTATAGCAACAGATGATAATAGAATTAAGGATGTCGCTGTCGGATTTGGTGCAAATACTATAATGACATCTAAAAATTGTTTAACAGGCACAGATAGAGTAGCAGAAGTAGCAGTAAAAATAAAAGCTAAATATTATATCAATGTTCAAGGTGATGAGCCGATAATGGATCATAATGATATTCTGGAAGTTATCAAAAACATTAGTTTAAACAATGGGGATATTATTAACGGATATTGTCAAATTGATAATGAAGAAGATTATAGGAGTATTAATATTCCAAAAGTAGTTTTTAGGCCAGATGGACGATTAATGTACATGTCAAGGAGTGAAGTGCCCGGAAATAAAAATAGAGATTTTAAATTAGCATATAGGCAAGTTTGTATTTATGCATTCCCAGCAATAAGTCTAGAGAAATTTTCAGAGCAAAAAAATAAAACATTGCTTGAGGATATCGAGGATATTGAAATATTAAGATTTTTAGAGATGGGTTTTGAAGTTAGAATGGTAAAACTATCGAATTCATCTATTTCAGTAGATTTAAAATCAGACATACAAAAAGTTATAAAAAAATTAATATGAGTCCGAAAAAATTTAAATTGATCCTTTGGGATTTTGATGGAGTAATAATTGATTCAAATGAAATAAGAGAATATGGTTTCAATCAAGTTTTGAAAAAATATTCAACAAAACAAAAACAAGATTTGATTAGTTTTCATAGATTAAACGGAGGCTTGTCTAGATATGTGAAATTTAGATATTTTTTTGAAGAAATTTTAAAAAAACCTATTTCAGAAAATGAAGTAAATTTACTCGCCAATCAATTTAGTTTAATAATGAGGAAAAGATTAGTTGATACTAGTTTAATAATCCCAGAAACAATTAAATACATTGAAGAGTTATTTAATTTAAAAAAAGAAATGCATATTGTTTCAGGGTCTGATAATAATGAGTTGATTGAGTTATGTTCAAAAATAAATGTGGACAAGTATTTCAAAACAATTAATGGTTCCCCAACTCCAAAAAATGAATTAGTAAGTAGAATTATTACGAGAAATAATTTAAAGTTATCTGACGTTTGTTTGATAGGAGATGCCGTTAATGATTTTGATGCTGCAAAAATAAATGGGATAACTTTTTTCGGATATAATAACACTAAACTAAAGAACTTAGATCAGTACCTTGTATTAAATAATTTAAATAAATGAAAAAAAAATCATTAAGTGTAATCACAATAGCTTACAATAATTTATATATATCTGAAACAATTGATTCTGTTAACAATCTTAGGGAGTATCTAAATATAGAACATATTGTAATAAATGGAGGTAATAAGTTAAATGATAAAATTGTATATAATTTAGAGAAATTAGTGGAAGAGCAAGATGAAGGAATTTATGATGCATTAAACAAAGGGCTGTCTTTAGTCTCAAATGAATATCTCATGTTTATTCATGCTGATGATTTCGTAAACGATGCGTTGGGAATTTCTCAAACTTTAAATATGTTGAAGAATACTAATTCAGATTATGCATTGGGAAGAGCGGTTGTAAATACTTCACCAAATCGTTATCATGGATCTCTCTTTTGGAGACCATGGCTTCTCAAATTCCATGTTCAGCCTCCACATTTAGCATCAATTTATAAGAGAGAAATTCTACCTCTATTTAATACTGATTTAAAAATAATTAGTGATTATTTAATGTTTCAGTCAATTAAAGATTTTAAGTTTATAAAAACTAGAAAAATTCTAGTAAGACATACACCAGGAGGCGAAAGTAATAGTTATATAAATAATACAAAAGAATTTGAAAAAATTTCAGGCAAAAAGGCATGGCTAATTTTACCTTTTAGACTTCTTTTTAAAGTTATTTTTACCTGGTACTAACCATTAATACAAAATTATAATAATATGGAAAAATTTTTAAAAAATATTAAAGATCAATTTGAAGAACAAGAATTTAGTATTCAAATTGAAGATAAATTAACGGAAATTGAAGGGTATGACTCAATGACTGCCTTGATGATAATTTCTATGCTGGAAGAAGAATATGACTTACTGATTTCAGCTGATGATTTAAATGAAGAAACAACTTTAAAATCTTTGTATACTAAAATATCATAATTTGAAAATAGCTAAATACCTTCCGAAAAAAACAAGAACAAATCAAGATATTGCAGAAATGCATCCTGAATATTCGATTGAGAAAATTTCAAAAAAAATTGGTATTTCTAAAAGACACATTGCAGCAGAAGATGAATTTGTCAGTGACATGGGAACTAGTGCAGCAGAAAATTTATTTAGTAAGTTTAATATTGACAAAAATATTATCGATTTTTTAATTTTGGTTACACAATCTCCAGATTATTTATTACCTGCAACTTCTTCAATTATACATGCCAATCTAGAATTGCCTATTGATGCAGGAAATATTGATGTCAACCAAGGTTGTTCGGGATATGTATATGGCCTTTCCTTAGCAAAAGGTTTAATAAAGGGTGGGGTAGCCAAAAATGTTTTGTTAATTACAGCTGACACTTACACTAAGTATATTTCTGAAGAGGATAAATCGAATAAGACAATTTTTGGTGATGGAGCATCCGCAACCCTAGTGACTACAAATGATGCAGATAATCTTGGAGAATTTATTTTTGGAGCTGATGGGAAAGGTGTAAAGGATTTATATGTTAGAGGTGGTGCATTGAGAGATAGAGGCTTAACTCCTGAAATACTTATGAATGGTCCAAATGTATTTAATTTTACTATTAGAGTAGTTCCAAAATTAATTGAAAATGTTATTAAGAAAAATAATATTTCAAGTGATAAAATAGATTATTATATTTTTCATCAAGCGAATATGTTTATGCTTAGTCATTTGAAAAGGAAAATAAAAATTCCCGATAATAAGTTTATTATTGAAATGGTGGACTTTGGTAATACTGTATCATCGACAATACCTTTTGTTTTGGAAAATAGTGATATAGATTTTACAGGGAAAACTGTTCTATTGGCTGGATTTGGAGTAGGTTTATCTTGGTCGGCAGTAATTATAAAAAATTATGGATTATAAATATATAGTTATTTCAACTTTAGATTTGGAATTGGTAGAATTAAATTTATCACTTTATAAAATTAAAAAAAAATGAATCTGAATAATATAGTTTCTAAAAAAATAAGTTTTACTACTACTCTTTCCAATCAAAAAGATTTTTTAAGTAAATCTATTTATAAAAAAAGTATACTTGTAATAGGTGGTGCTGGTACCATTGGTTCTAGTTATATCAAACAAGTATTAAAATTTGAGCCCAGTAAAATAGTAGTTGTTGATATTAATGAAAATGGTCTTACTGAATTAACTAGAGACTTAAGAAGCTCAAATTTATTGGACTATAATCCCGAATATATAACTTATCCAGTAAATTTATTAAGTGATACTTTTGATAAGGTCTTTAATTCTGAATTTTGGCATGTTGTATCAAATTTTTCAGCTCATAAACATGTCCGCTCAGAAAAAGACAAAATATCTGTAGAGGCATTAATTAAAAACAATGTTTTTGGGGCTATTAAACTTTTAAACCTTTGTGAATTAAATCCTCCAAAATATTTCTTTAGTGTTTCTACTGATAAAGCTGCAAATCCTGTTAATGTTATGGGGGCATCTAAAAGTCTAATGGAAAAACTTATTTTATCAAAGAAAGATCAATTTAGAGTTTCAACCGCTCGTTTTGCTAATGTTGCATTTTCCAATGGTAGTTTATTGGACGGATTCATATATAGATTAAACAAGAAACAACCACTTTCTTGTCCTGAAGATATTAAGCGTTTCTTTGTTGCCCCAGAACAATCTGGGCAAATATGTTTACTAGCTACCTTTTTAGGAGATACAGGAAATATTTTCTTTCCTAAATTAGATTTCCATAATGATCAAATCTATTTTAAGAAAATTGCATTAGATTTTTTAAAGGAGAATGGGTTTGAACCTGAATTAGTTAAATCTGAAAAAGAGGCTAAAGAATTTGATTTTGATAAGTGTCCATCAAAATATCCAATTTACTTTTTTAAAACAGATACTTCAGGAGAAAAAACCTATGAAGAGTTTTACACTGAAGATGAGGAATATGATATTAATAAATATGATTCACTTGGTTTTATTAATTCTCTAGAAATCAAAATATCGTTCGAAGATGTTGAGAATGATTTTGAGAATGTATTTCAAAACACTAATTCTAATAAATTAGATTTAGTGAATGTTATTAAAAAATATGTACCTAATTTTATGCATATAGAAACAGGGAAACACTTAGATCAAAAAATGTAAATTATATATAATTTTTAAAAACGATTATTAGATATTATAGTTAGTTTTTTAAGACCTGTTTTGTTATCAGCGGTTATTATTCTTAGATTTAACTCAGAGGGTTATGTGTTTTATTTGCAAGATAGGATTGGGTTTAATAGAATAAATTTCACGATAATAAAATTTGTATTGATGCCTAAATATTCACCAAATATAGCTTCTGGTTCAATAACCCTAGCAGGTGATTGGAGAGTGACTAAGCCCGGTAAATTTCTTCGTAAGACAAAAATAAATGAGCTGCTACTGCTTCATTAATAAGAAATTATGGATTATAAAAACATAGTTATTTCAACTTTAGATTTAGAAAAATCTAGTTATTTAGATAAACTTGCAAATCAATTATCTGAGTCATTTCCAAGGAATTTTAATTCTGAAGGACTTTTATTAAAGTACAAAGACAATCACAAAGGGTACTCTATTCATTCTCTGTTAATCTTTAATGACAATGTAGTAGCTGCATTTACCTGTATGCCAAGAAAAATTGGAAATCATTCAATTTTAGTTGGATGTGATACTTTTGTAAATGAAAATCACAGAAAAAATATTTTTATCTTGAAAGATCTATATCATTCATTGTTAAAATCAAACCTTAATGAAAATTATAATATTATTTTAGGTGTTCCTAACGAAAAAGCCTCTTTATATTGGGATAAAATAGCAAAATGGAAAAAAAAAGATGAATTAGATATAGTGGTTTTTCCTGTTATCAATGGATTTTTCAAATATTTTTTTGCAGCAATATATTTTGTAATTGTATTTTTATTTTTTTCAAAGACTGAAAATTTAATTTATCAAAATATTAAGCAGTTGAAAAAGTTTAAAGGTTATACGTCGATTAATAATGTTTATACTAAAAACTATTTTGAATCTGGAAGAGACATAACCTATATGTTTGGTTTTTCAAATAATTTAAGGTTAGAATTAGCCTCCAATATTTATAAGTCAATAATTCAAAATGGTAATACTCTAATATTAATAGGTAATAAAAATCCTTTAAGGAAATTAAGATTAAATAAACTGATTAAAAGAAAATTAAGTGTTCATATTGAGCATCTCAATGAGTTACCTTTAAAAGATATTTCTTTTGACTTAGCAATTCTAGACAATAGATAGATCTTAAAAGGTTTTTAATATATGCTTTATTTTTATAAAAAATAGTTTATAATAAATTAATTAACTGATGAAAATTTTAACTTTTGACATTGAAGAGTGGTTTCATATTTTAGATAATAAAAAAACTAATTCTGTATCTGAGTGGAATAATTTTGATTCTAGAATTCAATTAGGAATGGATATCATATATGATTTACTTGATAAGTCAAATTCATCTGCTACATTTTTTGTAGTTGGTTGGATGGCAGAAAAATGCCCTGAAATCATAAGAGGAATTAGTGATAGAGGTTATGAAATCGCAAGTCATACTCATTTACATCAGCTTGCGTACACTCAAGATAGGAAAACGTTTAATGATGACGTTGAAAAATCTATTAAGACACTAGAAGACTGTACGGGGAAAAAAATAACAAGTTTTAGAGCTCCCGGTTTTTCAATTACTGAGAATAATAAATGGGCTTTTGAAGTCTTACATGAGCTCGGTATAACAAATGATAGTTCTGTATTTCCAGCCGGTAGAGCACATGGGGGCTTGCCATCTTATAATGTAGCACTCCCTTCCATTATAGAGTACAATGGCGTTAAATTAAAAGAATTTCCAATTAATACACATACTATTTTAGGGAAGCCTTTTATTTTCTCTGGAGGTGGTTACTTTCGTATGTTGCCCTATAAAATTATTGAAAATTGGACAAATCAATCTAATTATGTGATGACTTATTTTCACCCCAGAGATTTTGATAGTAATCAACCTATTGTGCCGGGTCTTTCACTAAGTAGACGCTTTAAATCTTACGTTGGTATTAATAGTTGTAAATTTAAATTAGAGCGATGGTTAAATGATTTTGATTTTATTGATTTAAATCAAGCAGACCAATCAATTAATTGGAATCACGTTCCTAACATTAAGTTATAAATATATTAGAATGAAAGTAATATTTAAAGAAATAAAGAAAGATATTGAATCTTTTGGATTTAAGGTAGTTTCTCATGATTTTGGAAGACCTTGGGGTGGTTTTTTGGTAATTGATGAAACACAAGCACAAGACTTTTCAAATAAATTCT
>Ga0257120_1000603_pt1 | contig 25956 bp, 20 predicted proteins | sample SI106_10metaG_FD_190153 | JGI IMG/M metagenome (GOLD analysis project Ga0257120, IMG submission 190153) | Marine microbial communities from Saanich Inlet, British Columbia, Canada - SI106_10 | ecosystem: Environmental > Aquatic > Marine > Inlet | place: Canada: British Columbia | collected... | reverse complement strand
GGCTGCTAACTGTTGAAGGCCAACAAACTCAAGTTGGTAAGTACTTGCTAGTGCTTTAAGATGTTTAATATCCGACAAAACATCGTTAAATTTGATTAATGATAACGGCTTACCCGCAGCGTTATGTAACACTCGACCACTAAAATCAGGCATTTGAGTATTGTTCCTTCGCGCCTAACCAACGATTAATCATGGCTTGCGCATTGGCGGGATGATGCACAAATAAATCCGCAGCTAACTGCTGGACTTGATCGAGTAAGTGCCCGTCACGGACCAAATCTGCGATTTTCAGATCGGCAATGCCGGTTTGTTTGGTACCTAAAATCTCACCCGGCCCGCGTATTTCCAGATCCATTTGCGCGATATAAAACCCATCATTCGAGTCTCGCAAGACACCTAAGCGCTTGGTAGCAGTCTTGGATAAGGTACCGTCATACATTAATACACAATGACTTTCTACAGAACCTCGACCTACTCGGCCGCGGAGTTGATGCAGTTGAGCTAAGCCTAATCGTTCTGGGTTTTCAATGATCATTAAACTGGCATTGGGAACATCTACACCAACTTCAATTACCGTAGTGGCGACTAACACATCGAGTTCTGCAGCTTTAAATTGTGCCATAATTGCTTGTTTTTCTGCCGGTTTCATACGGCCATGTACTAATCCTACTTGCAGATCAGGTAAGGCAGTCTTTAACGCAATATACGTATCTTCGGCAGCTTGGCTTTGTAATACTTCAGATTCTTCGATTAGCGTACATACCCAATATACTTGACGGCTATCTGCCGTGACAGATTTGTGTACGCGTGCCATAATTTGATCCCGTCTAGCACTAGGGACAACGATAGTTTGTACTGGCGTACGTCCAGGCGGAAGTTCATCAATGACGGATGTATTGAGATCGGCATATGCCGTCATGGCGAGCGTGCGAGGGATCGGTGTCGCAGTCATGACTAACTGATGTGGGAAACGCCCTTGTATCTCTCCTTTTTCACGTAGCGCCAACCGTTGATGCACCCCGAACCGGTGTTGTTCATCAATAATCACCATGGCCAAATTATGATAAATGACTTTTTCTTGAAAAACAGCATGAGTACCCACTAACAAATTAATATCGCCAGACACTAACGCAGTTAGTACTTGCTCACGTGCTTTGCCTTTTAATTTTCCGGCTAACCAACCCACATGAATACCTAACTCAGTGAACCATGTCGCAAAATTTTGCGCGTGCTGTTCGGCTAATAACTCTGTCGGTGCCATCAGTACCACCTGATAGCCAGCAGAAATAACATTCAGTGCCGCTAAAGCTGCTACTAACGTTTTACCTGAGCCAACATCACCTTGAACTAAACGCATCATTGGATAAGGTTGGTGCATGTCATGTTGAATTTCACGCACCACGCGCGCTTGCGCATTCGTCGGCGCAAAGGGCAGCGTAGCTAAAAACCGTTGCTGTAAATCATCATCTTGTGCAATTGCAAAACCGGGTTGCACTTCATTGTTTGCGCGCATTTTTAACACACTGACTTGATGCGCCATGAGTTCTTCTAAAATCAGACGCTGCTGCGCTGGATGCTTACCTTCTTCAAACAAATGCAATGACACATCAGGTGGTGGTCGATGCACAATATGTAGTGCCTCGTTTAAAGAGATCTGTTGCGCATACATACCAGCAGGCATGAGCTCAGCCAATGCACCTTGCTGCATGGCTAAGAGCGCTTGTTCGGTTAAATTGCGTAAGGTGATTTGTTTCACACCATCGGTCGTTGGATACACAGGTGTCAGACTCTCGGACATGGGAGCAGTGTCATTAGGATTTACGACTTTATATTCGGGATGGACACATTCTAAGGCATGCTTACCGCGACGATATTCACCAAAGGCACGGATTTGCGTGCCAGGTGAGAGCTGTGCTTTTTGTGCGGCAGAAAAATAAAAAAAACGACAGGTAATGATCCCAGACGCATCCTTGATTTTGATAACCAAAGCACGACGACGACCAAAAACAATATCGCTTTGAATCACCTCACCTTGGATTGTCGCATGAATGCCATGATACAAATCCACGATATTATAGATATGCGTGCGGTCTTCATACCGATGAGGCAAATGAAATAACACATCTTGGACTGTGCGTAAGCCTAAGTTGGCCAGTTTTTCTGCCACCTTTGCCCCAACACCTTTTAAGGCGGTAATAGGTTGATGACCATATGCTGGGGTAGCAAGACTCACGCAGTTTTCTCTACTCTGGCAGTTGCATTATGCCGTCAATTTCAATTTGAGCGGCTTTGGGTAAGGCTGAAACTTGCACCGCTGCACGCGCAGGATATGGCGTATTAAAGTACTGCGCCATGATTTCATTTACGGTAGCAAAATGGCCTAAGTCGATTAAGAAAATATTCACTTTAACCATATCATTAATATCGCCACCCGCTGCTTCACACACTGCACATAGGTTTTTGAATACTTGATGCGCTTGCGCAGCAAAGTCATCCGAAACCATTTCCATTGTACTGGCGACTAACGGGATTTGACCCGATAAATATACCGTATTACCAGCTTTGATAGCTTGGTTGTATGTACCGATCGCAGCGGGAGCTGCCTCTGAATGGATCACAGATTTAGTCATGATAATTCCTACTTATTAATACTTATGGTAATGGGTTTAGGTCTAGGGTTAAATATGTTTGTTTTGGCTATGTCGTGAGACTTTTTGGACTTCGGGCATAATGCGAATTTTACGCATGATATCTGCAAAATGAATACGATTGCGTGTGGTCACTTCAAGATCCACAAAATACACATTGCTCTCTTTTTCATCCGTAATCAGATTAATGATATTAGAATCACACGCTGTAATCGCATTAGTCAGCTTAGCTAGTGTACCTTGATGGTTGATTAACTCAACTCTCACCGACACTTTAAAATCACCATCGACCTGGTCATCCCATTCCATTGGCAAGACGCGCTGAGGCTCTTCTTTGGAAAGTTTGCGAATATTAGTACAACCATGTTGGTGGATCATCATGCCTTTTCCAGGATTGAGGATCGCAACAATTTCATCATCAGGGATCGGGTAACAGCATTTGGAATAGTGCATCAACAAGCCTTCGGTGCCTTTGATAGCTACTTTGCCTCTTTTCTCATCGGCTAACGAATCGCTATCCCCAACTAAGCGCCGTGCAACAATGGCGCTAAGTTCATTTCCAAGCCCAATATCTTCAAGCAAGGCATTGAACGTCGCATGTTTGGTCTCATCCACAACGCGATCAATATCAACTTGCGCAACATCATCCAGATTATTATGACCTAACGCATGACGAAGTAAACGCGTCCCCATGCCTAAGGCATCTTCGCTTTGTTGTTTACGCAAATACTGACGAATACTCGCTCGTGCTTTCGCACTCACCACAAAATTCAACCAATTGGCGTTGGGTTTGGCACGAGGAGAAGTAATAATTTGCACAGTTTGGCCATTTTGTAGCGGCTCAGATAAGGAGAAATTGCGGCGGTCAACTCGCACACCCACGCAGGTATTGCCAACACCAGAATGCACTGCATACGCAAAATCAACCGCGCACGAACCAGTCGGTAATTCTATGATTTTACCTTTAGGAGTAAACACATAAATCTCATCGGGAAATAAATCTGATTTGACATTTTCGATGAATTCAAACGAAGAACTGGCGCTTTGTTGCAGTTCTAATAAAGATTGCATCCACTTCCGTGCTTTAAGCTGAGACGAGGTATCTTTCTCACCCGGAGATTTATACAACCAGTGTGCAGCCACTCCTTTATCCGCCATGATATCCATTTCTTGGGTGCGGATCTGCACTTCAACCGGAATACCATGAGGCCCTATTAATGAGGTATGTAATGATTGATAACCATTGGTACGTGGGATCGCAATGTAATCTTTAAAGCGGTTTTCGATCGGCTTATACAGCCCATGCATCGCACCTAAGGCACGGTAACATTCATCAATCGAGCTAAAAATCAAACGGAACGCATAGATATCCATCACTTCATTGAACATCAACTCTTTGTTGCGCATCTTGCGGTAAATCGAGTACAAGTGCTTTTCTCGTCCGGTCACACTCGCCTCAAGACCATGCTGTTGCAAGCGTGCTTTAATTTCACCAAAAACATTATCAATGACTTCTTTACGATTACCGCGCGCTTGTTTGACGGCACTGCGCAATGCGCGATGACGCATTGGATACATGGCTTCAAAGCCTAAGTTTTCCAATTCGTTTTTCATATCGTGGATCCCCAGACGATGAGCAATCGGGGCGTATATTTCAAGCGTTTCGGTAGCTATACGACGACGCTTATCAGGACGTAATGCCCCTAATGTGCGCATATTATGAGTACGGTCAGCAAGTTTAATTAAAATAACCCGGATATCTTGTACCATCGCCATCATCATCTTGCGAAAGTTTTCGACTTGGGCTTCTTCTTTATTGGAAAATTTGATTTTTTCGAGCTTAGAGACGCCCTCAACTAGTTCAGCGACAACGTCACCAAAACTATTCGCTAAATCTTGTTGGGAATAATGCGTATCTTCTATGACATCATGCAACAAGGCAGCCATGATCGTTTCATGATCAAAGTGCATGTCAGCAAGGATGCCGGCAACTGCGACTGGGTGAGTAATATAAGGGTCGCCACTTGAGCGCATTTGCCCTTCGTGTGCATCTTTTGCAAGCACAAAAGCAGATTGCACCAGTTGTACCTGGTCATCTGGCAAATAAGCAGTAACTTTGGATTTTAGACCTTCAAATAAATACACGTAGCATCACAAGTGGTTGGTTTAACACATATATAAATAGAATACGTGACAATGCCCTGTGATGCTAGTGGTTTGGCGCTATTCGCTTAGAATATTTGCAACAGATGCGAACTCGGCGCGCTCTGCTTGATGCTGATCTGCAATTTCTGCTGCATCAAGAGTCTCAGCAGTGACTAAACCTAGTTCGATTTCACGCAACGCAACAACCGTTGGCTTATCATTACCCATGTCAACCATAGGTTCTTTACCACCAGTAGCGATTTGACGTGCACGTTTTGCGGCAACTAACACTAAATCAAAACGGTTACCAATTTGTTCAACAGCGTCTTCTACAGTTACGCGAGCCATGACATTCTCCGAAAAGTGAGGTTTATATTCAAAAATGGGCGCAGATTGTACATCAAATACCCAATAAGTGATAGTAGTTATTTTAGTAGTGCGTTGAGTAATGCATCATGGCGTAATATCTGATGGGCTTTGGTTTGGCGTTTATCTACCACAATGGCATAAAAGGCCCCCAGGGTTTGGGCAAAATCATCATTAATTAGGAGATAATCAAACTCCGTCGCATGTGACATTTCTGCTTTAGCATCGCGCATTCTTCTGGCAATAATCTCCTCTGAATCTTGACCACGACCGATTAAGCGTTGTTCTAATTCAGCCACACTCGGTGGCAAAATAAACACTAGCTGTGCGCTCGGGTATTGCGCTTTGACTTGTCTTGCCCCTTGCCAATCAATATCCAAAAAGACATCGATACCTTGCTCTAAGGTATTTTCTATTGCTAAACGTGAGGTTCCATAATAATGATCAAAGACCTTGGCATGTTCAAAAAATGCGCCTTGTGCAATTAGTGATTCAAATTCAGCATGCGTGACAAAATGATAATGCTCACCATTGACTTCACCCGGACGAGGTCCGCGCGTGGTATGCGAGATTGACACTTTTAACGGATTTTCATCAGTACTATGCGTTGCTAACAAGGCTTTAATCAAGCTGGATTTACCTGCCCCTGACGGTGCTGAGACAACAAACAAATGTCCCAAATGTTGGGTGCTAGACCGAGCACTGTAATTAGTAATATCCGGCATGAAAAAATTTCCTTGTTATTTTAGCGCGTAAGAATAGATTGATTAAGGTAAACAATGGTAGCATAAAGTATATTAATACGTTATTTCTCCGCACATTATACAGGTAGATTTTTGCATGAGCTCACAAATTACTGAAACTCAATACCACGAATTAGTCGATCAATTACTATTATCCATCGAAGAAGCACTTGATGATTTTGCGGTTGATATTGATACAGAAAGCGCTGAAGGCATTTTAACCTTAACGTTTGAAAATGGGTCTAAGATGGTACTCAACAAACAAGAACCATTACTACAACTTTGGGTAGCCACCAAATTTAATGGCCATCATTTCAACTATGAAGATGGTTTGTGGATTGATCAACGTGGTGCAGGTGAATTTTGGGCGTTTTTAAATGAAGCGATGACCGTGCAAGCAGAACAAGCTGTCGTATTAGGAATCAAATAACTCATGAGTGATTTAATTCCTAGTGTCGTGGTCGAGGCGAAAGCTGCGCACCGAGCAACCGTTATCTGGTTACATGGTTTAGGTGATTCGGGTGACGGTTTTGCCCCCATTGTTCCCGCTTTACAAATTCCAGATGCCCTTGGCGTTAAATTTATCTTTCCACATGCACCAGTGCGCGCAGTCACGATCAACAATGGCATGGCGATGCGTGCTTGGTATGATATCAAAAGCATGGATTTTAATTCTCGTGCAGACATTGATGGCGTGCTGGAATCAGTTGAGTTGGTCAGTGAGTTAATCCAATCTGAAATCGATGCAGGCATTGCTCCACGAAATATCGTGTTAGCAGGATTTTCTCAAGGTGGAGTGATTGCTTATCATCTTGGTCTGCGTTATCCAGAAGCATTAGCCGGCATTATGTGTTTATCTACTTATATGGCTCAACCTGAAAGTTTAGCCGCTGAACACTCGCAAATATCACGCATCGTGCCATTATTCATTGGTCACGGCACACATGATAATGTGGTACCGATCACTATGGGTAAAGCGGCGTATGCGCGCGTTACCGAGCTCGGATACAATGCTAAATGGCATGAATATCCAATGGAACACAACGTGAGCCCTGAAGAAGTAAGTCACATTAGCCAATGGTTACAAAAAGTCTTAGCACCGTAAAACCAAATTAGAACACATTAGCAAAACGGAAATTTCTGATTTATGACGACACCCATTACACAAGTAAATATCGCGACCCGCAAAAGCGCACTCGCCATGTGGCAAGCCGAATATGTACAAGCTACGCTGAAGGCACATTATCCTGATTTGATCATCAACTTGGTGCCAATGAGCACTCAAGGTGATCGTATTTTAGATACGCCATTAGCAAAAATTGGTGGTAAAGGGTTGTTCATCAAAGAGCTAGAAGTTGCCATGCAAGAAGGGCGCGCTGATATTGCAGTACATTCGATGAAAGATGTACCCGTAGCGTTTCCTGACGGATTTGGACTGCATGTCATTTGCCCTCGTGAAAATCCGTTTGACGCGTTTGTCTCAAATAAATACGAGTCGTTAGAAACATTACCTCAAGGCGCTGTAGTGGGGACTAGTTCATTACGCCGTCAAGCACAACTTCGCGCGCGTCGTCCAGATTTGACGATCAAAGATTTGCGAGGTAACGTCAATACACGCTTAGCAAAACTTGATGCCGGTGAGTACGATGCGATTATTTTAGCATGTGCAGGATTGATTCGTTTAGATATGGCTGATCGTATCCGTGCAGTAATTTCAGCAGTCAATAGTTTACCCGCGGTAGGTCAAGGTGCAGTCGGTATCGAATGTCGTAATGATAACGCACCGTTGATTGCATTATTACAATGTTTAACGTGTCCAGAAACAACCGTTCGTGTTATGGCTGAGCGTGCCATGAATGCTAAATTACAAGGGGGTTGTCAGGTCCCGATTGGTAGTTATGCCACATTAACGCCTGATACCTCTGGAAACATGATCCTGCATTTATCCGGTTTGGTCGCTAACGTTGACGGCACACAATTGCTAGAATCAGATGAGAGTGTCATATTAGAGCAAGATGCAGCTACGCAGGTGCAACAAGCTATTTCTCTAGGGCAACATATTGCCCAACAACTCCTAGACCAAGGAGCGGGTGAAATTTTGGCTGCTGTTGAGTTAGGACAATAAACCATGTGGCTGGTACTGCGCCCTGAACATAAAATACATCTTTCTCAAGATGCGTTTGCTCAGGCTGGTATAGACGTAATTGGTCTAGCGCTGCAAACTGTGTTACCCAAAGACAATGTACAAGAGATTGTTACCCAACAAGATTTTATCCATACTGATGTGATTATTTTCACCAGTCAAATGGCGGCGCAACTGGCGTTACCCTTTATTGGTGACCTACCCAATCATACCTACATATACGCAATCGGTAAGTCTACCTTTCAGACCTTAGCCCAATGGACAGAACAATATCCTTTCTGGTGTAATAGTCATCAAATGATTGTGACTCCTGTGACGCAGCAGACGAGTGAAGGGATTTTACAATTGCCTTCACTGCAACAGTTAGCGGGTAAACGTGCGCTAATTATTAAAGGTGAAAGGGGGCGCAGTACACTCACCGATACGATGACTGAACGTGGCGCTCAAGTCACGTCTTGCATGGTTTATGAGCGCAACACATTAACCACGCCAATTGCTACACAAGTGTGGGAATTAGACGATATACATGGGGTAGTGGTAACTAGTAACGAACAATTGCAATTAGCGTATGATGTTTATCCACATTCTTGGCTATGTGAGCTAAAATGGATAGTAGTTAGTCCACGTATTGCGCAATATGCGCATGCATTAGGGATCCCCAATCACAATATTACAGTAACACATGGTGCGGATGACGCAACGCTGATAGAGCGTATTCAACAATTAATGGAGTAGAGCATGGCAGCAGATGCGACGGGAAACAACACGGAAAAAAACGCGAATAAAGACGCAAATCAGGGCTCTGAGCAACACGATGATATTATTGAAGCGACAGTAATCGAGAAATCCTCAGAAGCCTCACAAGAAAGCGTTTCTGACACGAGTACACAGCAGACTTATGAGTCGGTTGCGGATCCGATTCCGACGACCACTTTTACTCAAGAAACCCAATCTCATAGTCATAAAGGCGTCTGGGTTGTCAGTATTCTTAATTTTCTATTGATCATCATTTTGGCTGCCACCGCTTATTGGTACTGGCAGCAACAACAAAATACCACTATTCAAGCGAACCCTAAAGTCACCGCTCTAGAATCATCAATGACGAAGGTAAATAACCAGCTTGAGACATTGAATGCGGCACTCAACAGCAATAAGACCTTAACCAATAATCAGCAAACCTTACTGTTAGAGTTAGTTGAAACATCGTCTAAACAAGTCATTACTTTAGATGATATCGCACAACGTGTACAATTAAATGAGCTAAAAAACGTAGGCTTAGCCCAGCGAATTGCTGATGTATCAGGTCGCCGTCCTTCTGATTGGTTGTTGGCAGAAGCTGATTACTTGGTAAAGCTTGCAGGTAAAAAGCTATGGCTCGAAAACGATGTAAAAAGTGCGATTATGTTACTCAAATCTGCTGATGTGCGCATTAGTGATCTAGCAGATGCATCCTTATTACCGGTGCGCGCATTATTAGCCAAAGACATTCAAACATTACAACAAGTCAATCAAGTTGCCACAGAGTCGATTGCCTTATCTATTTCTGCGCTAATAGCTCAGGTGGATACCTTACCGCTAGATACGCTTAAATTACCGGATGCAGAAGTACCAGCTCAACAAGCGGCAGTAAGTAATGACGTTAGTAATTGGCAAGAAAATTTAAAGGCCAGCTGGGACGCGATTGTCAGTGATTTTGTCACAGTTGAAAAACGCACTGCAGCAATCACTCCTTTTATGTCTGCTAAGCAACAATGGTTGGCTCGTGAACAATTAAAGTTTGCCCTATTAAACGCACAACAAGCCGTGATGAAAGGCCAAAGTACCCTATATAAGCAAGCGTTGCAGCAGAGTCTAGATATCGTTGTAACACACTACCAGTTAGATAATGTGGGTATCGAAGCTTACATTAGTACGATTCAAGAGTTGGTAATGCTAGACACCTCACGTGAGTTACCGGCACAATTAGACGCGCAACAGCCTCTTGGAGAGATCATCGAACAACGTATTCAAACCCTCTTTGCTGGAGGACGTTAAGCATGATCAGAGTCATATTATTATTGATATTTTTAGTCGTAGGGCTAATTGTAGGTCCTAATTTGGTTGGCGAAAAAGGCTATGTATTAATCGCCTTAAAAAACACCACTATTGAGATGAGTGTCATCAGTTTAGGTATTATGGTGTTTGTCGCGGTAATTGGCTTTTTGGTACTCGAATGGGCAATTAAACGGATTGTTGGAGCGGTGACCGGATCACGCCATTGGCTTGGCGGTTGGGGCGAACGTCGGCGTCAGCGCTTTTTTACTACAGGCATGCAAGCCTTAGCGGAAGGTGATTTAGGCGTTGCTCAAAAATTCTTAGGCAAAACGACTAATGCTAACTTTGATGGTTTGAATTTATTGGCCTTGGCTGATGTGGAAGCAAAACAAGGTAATACGGTCAAAGCCCTTGGTTATTGGCAACAAGCCTCGCTAATCAAAGGCAGTGAACTCGCCGCGAAGCTCAACATGGCGCGTTTCAAAATTGGACAAAACAATGGTGTTGAAGCCTTAGCGATTATTGAAGCATTATCAATTCAACAAAAACAAAAACCTAACGTCATTGAAATCTGGGCTGGCGCATTGGCGGCGGCAGGTGAATGGCATGCATTGCGCGAACGCTTAGCGGGTGGCTGGAAAAAACCATTAGGCGAACGTTATAGCCATTGGTCAGAACTTGCCTCACAAGCTGATTTTGCCGCTATTGCTAATACTTCTGGTGCGAATGAACTGATCCAAGAATGGCACAAACTTCCCCGTGGCTACAAAAAAGATATCGCGCATCAAAAAGCCTATATCGAGCAGCTGATTGATCAAGGGATGCATCAAGAAGCAGAAAAAGCCTTAGTAACTGCACAAAAATCAGGACCTCACGATACGTTGTTGCCTCTATTTAAATCATTGCAATTGCCCAAACCTATCGCATCGATCAAATTGATTGAAAAGTGGATCAAAAAAGATACTGATAATGCAGTGCTATACTCCACCCTCGCCCATGTTGCCTTTCACTCTGGAGATGAAATATTAGCAGAAAAGGCATTACAACAAGCCCTAGAGTTGGATAGAAAGCAAGAAGATATCTTGTTATTAGCTGAAATTAAAGCCCAACAAGCAAACTCTGATGAGGCATTAGCATTGTATAAGCAAGGACTAAGTGCACTATGAAAGTAACATCGTTATCTATTCGCAGCTTGTGTATCGGTATAACAGCGCTGTTGCTCCTTTCAGCTTGTGGTGGCGGTGGAGGCGGGTCTATTGTGATCCCGGTCACACCGACGCCCAATCCAACTACACCACCACCCGCGCCGACTGTAAATATTTCAGGGCCTGGCAATGTAGCTGAAAAAACCCCAGTAACCTTAACGGGTTCATCGAGTTTTACGGGTAACGTGACATACACTTGGACACAAACAGGTGGCACGCCAGTCCAACCCGTCGCTAATGGCAACACCATTACGTTTACTTCACCAGGGGTATTTGGGATAAACGTATCGGATTATATGGAATTTACCTTAGTTGCAACTAAAGATGGCGTTTCAACCGATCCTATTTGGTATACCTTGTATGTTGAAAGTCAAAATACCTTTGAAGATAATGCTGAATATTTTACCACTGCCGGCTTTAGTACCAAAGAGAGTTATTTGCAAATAGCCGAAGTAGTGCGCCAAGCGGTTAATCGTATTGCTCAACCTGATACCGCTGCCCGCGCGGTCTGTTATAATGGTGGCGAAGAAACAACAATCCACACGGACACTGATGGCAACGGCGTGATCAGTGCGACAGACAATATTCGCATTACGTTTAATGACTGCTCATCCCCAGTATTAGATACGTACGCGTTTGGTTATCTGGATGTCACAGTAACCGAAGCATCGTTGGCTAATAAAACACTAAATGCGTTGATTTCACTGGATAATTTCTCTGTATCAGATGAATTTGATCGCGATACTATTATTTCCAGTCAAGGTGAACTGGAATTACAATTAAGTGAAACCAATACCACCCGTAATTATGCGATGAGTAACAGCCAACCTGTCGTGTTTAGTGTACTGAACATTCCTTTTATCAGTATTGATTCTTCCAGTTTTAGTAAGAGTCAAAACCTGACTGAGGCCCGATATACCTTAGCATTAAACGCGCAAATTACTGAGTTTTTATCGCAATCGACTTTTAACGTTACTACAAACACTCCTCTGAGTGGATTTTTAGGCGAGTTTCCTAATCAAGGTGAGTTGAGCATTGGTCAGCCTGGTGGCGAAAGCTTTATAGTCCAACCCAACAACATTATTGACTCAGATATGCTTAAGTTAATTGTTAATGGTCAAACCTATCGCACAAGATGGTCTGAATATGTCGAAGGCACATTGTTTGGCTTTGATAATGCTAATCGATACACTAACGAATATCGTATCGATAATTTTATGAACTTTGGTCAACTAGATAGTTTTTTGCAGTTTTCTAATATCGAAGCCCCAGTGTTAAAACTGCTTATGTCGCGTCCAATAGATAGAGTCAATACGTCGAGCTTAACGTTTAGATTGAATGGTTTTCCCTTCACAGATGTACAGACCCAAGTTACGGTTACAGGTGCACTATTAACGATTACACCGTTAGAACCGCTCAAAGCTGGCAGTACTTACAACATTTATGGCATAGATGTATTTAGTGAATTTGGTCAAGGCGCATATATGTCTTTTCTTGAGATCACGACTAGCGATGCCGTGATCCCTAAAATCACAGCGACGACTCGCGCTTACAGGCAGGATGATTACCCAACATTAGACGCATCTGCCAGTCAGCTTAATGCAGGTAACAACTTAACCATTCAATGGACAGAAATCACTAATGCGGGCGTGGTGTTTGCCGATCCGAGCGCCGCAATAACGGCAATCAGTTTACCGAATAATGTAAACGATTCTATTACCGAAGATATTCAAATTCGATTGACCGTTAGCAATGAAAATGGACGCACTGCGCAAGAAGACATTATCCTTAGTCACCAACCTGCACCCGCGTCATTTATCAGCTTAGATAGTGAGCAAGGCGATTATATCGGTCAAAGTGCCCTGTGGTTTGAAAATCAAGCATCTGCGTTTTCGAGTGAATCAACCTTAACTAATCCAAATGAAATCGTACTAAATTATAATGGCTTGACTAGTTGGTGGATGAATATTGCAAGTGCAGATGGTGCGCCTCTCGCTTTAGGTCAATATTCAGGTGAACGCTGGCCATTTCAAAGTGCGGGATTTGCTGGATTTGATTTTAGTGGTGATGGCCGTGGGTGTAACACCTCAACCAGTACATTTGAGATCCTCGAACTGGCATATAATGATGCAGGAGCGCTAACACAATTGTCTGTTGATTTTACACAATATTGTGAACAGCCTAATGGGCCTGCTTTACATGGTCAAGTGCGCTTTAATTCAAGTATGCGCATCAATCCTTAAGTCTTTGTGCAATAATCCACCATCGGCGTTTCCCTAATGGATTTGTCGATGGTGAATCATGGATTGGTGGTGTCTCATCTATTAAGCTGATTTACAGCTTTGTAATACCCATGTTGTACAACGTAAAGCCATAAATATCAGCCGTCTGTTCAATGGTCTTACTGATTGGTGTACCTGCACCATGTCCAGCATCAGTTTCAATGCGGATCAAGGTTGGCTTGATACCAGTATGCTTATCTTGTAACACAGCGGCAAACTTAAAAGAATGCGCAGGTACCACGCGATCATCATGATCCGCAGTTGTCACTAACGTCGCAGGATAATCCTTACCCGATTGCACATTATGTAATGGCGAATATCCTAATAAATATTGAAACATCTCTGCACTTTGCTCTGCGGTGCCATAGTCGTACGCCCACCCTGCTCCAGCAGTAAAAGTATGATAACGAAGCATATCCAAGACCCCCACCGCAGGTAATGCAACGGCCGCAAGATCAGGGCGCTGAGTCATGACGGCAGCCACCAACAACCCACCATTTGAGCCACCACGTAAGGCCAATTTCTGACTCGACGTATACTTATTTTTAATTAAGTATTCACCTGCAGCAATAAAGTCATCAAACACGTTTTGTTTTTCTAATAACGTGCCCGCTTTATGCCAAGCTTTGCCGTATTCTCCGCCACCACGAATGTTAGGAACGGCATAGATCCCGCCCAATTCCAACCACGCAGCAACCGTTGAACTAAAACTAGGAGTCAAACTGACATTAAAGCCACCATAGCCATACAACATCGTGGGATTTGAGCCATCGAGTTGCACATCGTTGCTATGAGTGATGATCATAGGGACTTGAGTGCCGTCTTTTGAGGTGTAAAAGACTTGTTTACTGATATATTTTGACCCATCAAATGCAATCTTGGGCTTGTTGTACAACTCAGTCGTACCATTTGCGATGTCTAATTTATATATAGTCGAAGGCGTGACGTAATTAGCAAAGGTATAATAGGTTTTAGTATCCGTGCTTTTTCCCCAAAAAGACCCCACAGTGCCAAGGCCGGGCAGTTCGATGTCACGTATTTTTTTGCCATTCAGATCATATTGACTAACCTTTGAAATCGCATCGACCATATACTCGGCAAAAATCGTCCCACCGGCATAACTCGGTGCTAATACATGTTCAGTCTCTGGGATCACATCAACCCAATTACTGACATCCGGCGCAGCGATATCTACTTTAATAATTTTGGTATTCGGTGCATTTTCATTCGTCACTAAATACAAGGTAGAGCCATTATTTGTAAGCATATACACATCAGAAGCAATGTCTTGTTTGACGGTTTGCCACTGGCTATCGGGCTGAGTTAAATCTTTAACATAGGCGCGGTTGCCTGAAGTTGAATTGGCTGCGCTAACAAATAAGTAACGGTTATCTTCGCTGACTTGAGTGCCAATGTAGCGGTGTTTTTCCGCTTGAGTATGGCCAAAAATAGGCTGGTCGGTTTGTTGTGATGTCCCTAGTGCATGATAATACACTTTGTGTTGGTCGGTTTTATCACTCAGCTCTGAACCTGTCGGTTTGTCGTAGCTAGAATAATAAAAGCCATCGTTTTTAAACCAAGAGATACCACTAAATTTTACATCTTGGAGCGGTGCTCCGATAAGGGTTTTGGTCTGAGCATCCATGATATAGACTTCGCGCCAATCACTACCGCCGGTAGAGGTCATGTACGCTAAAGTTTGCCCATCATCGCTAAAATACATACCCGCCAATGAAACCGTGCCATCCGCGCTAAAGATATTCGGATCAATAAACACTTCTGCATCCGTTTCTGCTCCTGACTTCTGGCGATAAACGACACTTTGATTTTGGAGGCCATCGTTTTTATAAAAATACGTATAATCACCTTCTTTAAATGGCGAAGAAATACGTTCGTAATTAATCAGATCTGTGACAACCTTTTCGATCTGGTCACGATAAGGGATTTGGGCAAAATATGACTGAGTCACGGCGTTTTGTGCTTTGACCCATGCGCCAGTATCTGCACTGCGATCATCTTCTAACCAACGATATGGATCAGCAACGTCAGTACCGAAATACGTATCTACAACATCGCCTTTACGCGTATCAGGGTAGGTTATCTGTTTGTTGGATGTCATTGTCATAGCACTCGCAGTGATGGTTGGTTGTTCAGATGGAGACGTTAACTGGCATGCTCCAAGAATACTTATCGACATTGCTGAGACGGCGATAACGGGGATTAATTTCATGTAGGTTTGTCCTTTTTAATTATTATAGGCGTGATTCGATTAACGCGACGGCATCATGTAACACATCATAAATAAGTTTTTTCGCTGTGGATGCGTCACCGTTTTTAATCGCGTTAAACACTTTAACGTGAAAGGTCACATCAGTGTTTGAAATGCCTTTTACTTGATTGGTATAGCGAATACTGACACGCAGAGCGGCATCAACAAATTGTGTCAATTGAATGAAGAAACGGTTACCACTAGCAACTAAGATCGTGTTTAAAAAATTAATATGCGCATCCAACTGATCTTCCAAGCCTTCTTGTGCTTCAGAGATTCGATATAATGCTGCTTCCATCTGATTGATCTGTGCCTGTGTAGCATTTTCTGCAGCCAACTTGGCGGCCATCGGCTCAATAGCAAAGCGTACTTGGGTAAATTCTTTGAGCAAATGCAATGACGGTTTGCTTTTAAGGATCCACTCCAAAACGTCACTATCGTATAGATTCCAATTGGTTTCAGGGTTGACGGTAATCCCTTGTTTGGGACGAGAAGAAATAAGCCCTTTGGCAGAGAGCATTTTGACGGCTTCTCTCGTAGCACTGCGGCTAATCTCAAATTGCTCACACAACACCGCCTCCGAGGGCATTCTAGTGCCAATCGGATAATCCCCTTTGACAATCGCCTCACCCAATTTATGAGTGAGTTGTTGTGTTAAGTTTTTAGACATTTTATTTACTCAGTAACATTACATTTATCATATAAATATGCATTCATTATGAGGACTTACGTGTGCTGAGTAAATAAGTTAAATCAGCTAAATGATTCTTAATGGTATGATGTCGAAATTCCGATATTATTTTTGGTTCTATTTTGCTACTAATTTGGTATCATGCCAGCGCAAAATATGCACCCGTAGCTCAGCTGGATAGAGCGCTGCCCTCCGGAGGCAGAGGTCGTGAGTTCGAATCTCGCCGGGTGTGCCATTTCTTAGCTAAATAGACCTCTAAAGTTTTGATAATACTACACAAATCTCATCAGGCTGATTAGTCTGGTGTCAGAATAGTAGGTATTTTCATGCATTTAACACATCCACAATACACGTATAAAAAGGGAAATATCTATTATTTCTCGAAGACTGTTCCCGCTGACCTTCAACATCACTATCGAAAGAATCGGCTTGTTTGCTCCCTGAGAACTAAATCATTCCATGAAGCCAAGTTTAGAAGTCAATCCATGAAACTAGAGCTTGAAAAGCAATGGTTATCACTGAGAGTGAAACAAGACAGTCAGATATTTACAAATTTATTAAACAAAACACATTCCTCTACTTGCATCAATCAAACCTCCCTTTAGATACCATTTCTACATTGGATGTAACTAAATTTAGAGAGCATCTATTCTCAAAGGGTTATAGGTAGCCTCAGTAACAGCACCAAATTATACGCGGTCATTAATCGCTTTAGATATCAAGTAAAATTCAATCTCACTGGTCAGCATGCCAGTTAACTTTGCTTCAGCTTCTGCTTGTCTAATGCGCAAAGTGTAACCAAAATGGTTAATACCAAAAACATATTCTGCAAGGTGCCTCAGCGCACTTTCTGACCACGTCGACCCATACCGCCTCATTATGTTGATTAAACAATCATAAAGCTCATTTAAAATATTTTTAACAGAATCTTTTAATGACGGATTTTCAGCTATCGCTTTGGTTAATTCGGTATCTTCGACTCTTCCCCAACCAACATCGGCTAATGCTTTAACCAATAATTGCCAAAAATCAGCTAGTGGTAACGCAAAATTTTCGTCGGTAGAAACAAATTTAAAGACGCCGACAGAATCTTTTAATCTTTGTCCGTAAAGTGTAAACAAAATTTGTTCTTTGTTGCCGAAATATTGATAAATAGACCCCGGACTGACTCCTGTTATCTCGCATATATTTCGAGTAGTGATGGCATCTGAGCCTCTCTCTCTCAATAATTGCCAAGTTCCGTCTAACACTTTTTGGACAGTCGTTTGTGCACGCTTTTGGCTTGGAGTTTTTCGTTGGCTAGATGGATTTTTAGACATTGAGGTGAACTTACGCAAAAAAATATTATAAATTGTGCCACTAACCAACAAACACTGCAACTAACGACACAATATTACCGACTAAGATCATCCAAAGCGCGAATAACTTGTATTGCTTTGGGTTGGTATTTGCTAGGCATCTGCTGCCCCAGTAAGCGCCGAACCACATAAATGGAAAACACCCTAACGCGATGATAAGCGGACTAAAGATAACGTCCCCGAGAAGCAACAACACCATAAGGACGTATATGTCGATCAATGCAAAGTAATAAATTAATGTTGCGCGCATCTCTTTATGGTCATGCGCGCCTGACAGCAGGTACAACACAACAGGAGGTCCTGCAATTCCTGCAATTCCGCAGGAAAAGCCTGAGGCACCTCCAACTATCATCTCCTTCCCCCGCGTTGTTGCAGATTTCCGCTGATAACCAACGAGTAGTAAGATTGCAGCAATAATCGCTACTATCGATATCAATTGGCTTGAAGATTCAGCACTGAGTAACTGCAACGTAAAAACACCAACCGGCGCAGCTAAAACTGCGCCAACGAGCAAACGCCTTGTTAACTGCCAGTTGACAAAGCTTTTTGCCGTTTTCATTAACGGCAGTGATATACCTGCTTCTAATATGACAATGATTGCAACCGCGATAATTGGGTCAATTAATAATGCCATTGGTCCAGCCATTAGCATAGCTGATCCAAAACCTGCTAAACCACGCAAAAATCCCCCGACGACTGAAATAGCGATCAGCATCATTACGGTGATGAAGGATAAATCGACAAACACTGATGTCATTGACTCAAACATGAATAATTCGAAGTCCTGTAATCAGAAAATAGACCAAGTTAAATTTTCCAAAGCCATAAAATGAAAAATAACTGACACCTTTGCTATGTGATTATTATGGTTGTTTTATTACGATAAGAGTCACATACAAAAGATGTGACTCTTATCTAACAACAACGCTCCGCTACCAGTTAAGGGTAAGCTTTATGCCAGCTGTGCGGCCGAGGCTATATCGTTCTCTTACTCCAAATAAACCATCACTTTGTGCTTCTAATCGATACACTTCATCGAATGCATTATCAATATAAACCATGACATTCCAAGCACCATCCACATCACTAACCCTATAACTAGCGTTCACTCGTGATACTGAAGGTTCTTGAAAAACAGCATTTTCGATTTCAGGATTGGTGATCAATGATAGATCTAGCTTAGAACGGTAACTGTGTTCAATTTGCAACATTCCTAAATAATTATCGCCTAATTCATGATTATATTTAGCCATGAAATTGCTACTAAATTTTGAATAATTAGGTAAGTTTAATCCTTCTAACGATGCGCTACCCAACAATGGCAGAACGGCATTGACTCTAAAATCGCTTTTTACGATTTCAGCATCGGTATAACCTAGTCCTAATTGAAAGGTTAAATCTTGGCTTGCACTCCAAGTCACGGCTAACTCAGCACCTTTCGTATCAACATCACCAATATTTGAGAGACGAGCTATTTTTACTATTTCATTAGGGTTAGCTGCGTTAAGTTGAACATCTTGACGATCGTACATAAATGCAGAACCATTTACTCTGAGTGTGTTATCAAGCAGATCAGACTTAAATCCTACTTCATAAGAGAGAATTGTCTCTTCGTTAAAAGGTGCCAATTGGTCTGCATTTGTAGCAAAACCACCAAAGAATCCGCCGGTTTTAAAGCCTTTAGAAATATTGGTAAACAACATAGCTTGCTCATCGAAACGCCATATCAATCCAACTTTACCTGACAATGCCGAAAATGATACTTCGTCGTCTACGTTTACCAAAGGCACTAGAGAATTATTAGGAAAGCCAACCTTAGAACCACCTTTAAAAGTTTTCTTTTCATCGGTATAGCGCAATTCAGTAATGACGTTAAGCGTTTTAGCAAAGGCATAATCAGCATGACCGTATACTGCATAGGCATCCGTTTCTTGTGTGTAGTCTTGTTTAGAAAAGGTGCCGCCGCCAAACAGTAACGGTAAGATGCCTCCACCACCGCGTAATGAAGAATCCTCAACAATTTTGTCGTGACTAATGCTTGTTCCAACAATCCAATTTAAGTTATCACCTTCCTCTCCAGATAACCTAAACTCCTGAGAATAAAAGGTAATATCAGACCCATAACCAATGTCTTGATATTCGACTGTCGTAGCATCTGCATCTATGTATCGAAAATAATCAATCGTGTCATACGCTGTGATACTGGTTAACGAGCCAAAATCAAAATCAATATTTGCAATAACACTAGCGCCAAGCCATTCGTTTTCAAGGTAGGATAATTTTCCCCCTGTGGCTGACGCATAGTTATCAGTCCCATCCAAACCATAATCACTTGGTGTTACACCAGTTAGCGTGGCACAAGTGCTTGGATCACTACCGTTACCAGTCAGAATGGAGTCACACAACCCAGCAGATCCAGCGCCAAATAAACCACTTATCAAGCCAAGAGAAACATTAGGTGCACCTGAATCAGCTGCATTACCGATATTGTTGTAAATACCTACTGTTTGTTGTAGTGGTAGTTCTGTGTCATCACTACCCGCATGTACTTTAAATAATAATTCAAACGTATCACTTGGTTGATATAAATACTGGATTCTTACACCCGAACGATCGGTCTCTCCGTACCTTTCATCATTTGGTACACTGTAGTAATCTTTGTCACCGCTTGATTCCATTCGGCCTGAAATCCTCATCGCCGAAGTATCTGAAACAGGTACGTTAACGCCAAATTCAAGTTCTTTTTCGGAAAAGCTCCCAAAACCAATGTCGGCATAACCGCTAAATGACTCTTCGATTTCAGGTTTTCTAGAAATGATTTGAATTGCGCCACCGATAGTATTTCTTCCATACAAGCCACCCTGCGGCCCCATTAATACTTCAAGTCGTTCCATGTCATACATTGAAAATTCTGCAGAAGCAATCGATGTTTGGTAAACCTCATCAATAAAAAATGAGCTTGTCGGCGAATCGTTGATTCTGAAGTTTTGTAACCCAATACCACGAAGAATGACAACAGGCACACCGCCACCACCGATGTTTCTTACTGCAAAGTTTGGCATAATCTTGTCGATATCTGTGGGGTTGTGAATACCTTTTTCACGCAAACTCTCACCATTAAACGCAGATAAAGAAATACCTACATCCTGGATACTTTGAACACGTTTTTGCGAAGTAACTTCTATTCTCTCGACACTGACCTTTTCTGCTTCAGACAACTCCTCAGTGTTTTGATTTTCTTGTGCATTAACGTTTGAGAGCAGCGCGCTAAATATAGCGACAGCTACTGCACTTTTCTGAAAGTTCTTTGTTCTAATATGCATACTTAAATACCCTCTATTTATCCATCTTTTTATTTTAAAATAGTGATCTAACGTTTATCTGGTCTGAAATTACGTGTGTTTATTTCTATCCCAGCTGTTCTTAGTTAAATCGACACCTGTTGATATTAATACGTGTTTGGCTACTTTTTTTGTTGCCGTGTAAGGAAAATCGTGAACAAATTCGAGATATCTCGGGACCTTAAAAGCAGCGAGTCGGGTTTGGCAGTAATCAATAATTTGCTGGGGCGTGAGATTATTGTTCAATTCGTTCAGCAAAACATAAGCTTTTACTTCTTCACCTCGGTAATCGTCAGGAACTGCAACCACGGCGGCTTGTTCAATGAGAGGATGTTGTGATAGAACGTATTCAATTTCTAATGCTGAGATGTTTTCACTTGAGCGGCGGATCATGTCTTTAAAGCGACCGATTATCTTAAAATAACCTTTTTCGGTTTGAATGAATTTATCACCGGTTCTAAACCAACCATCAACAAAAGCATCAGCATTAGCCTCTGGTTTATTGTAATAGCCGTTAAAAATTCCATCACCTCTTATCCAAAGCTCCCCTGGCTGAAGTCTTGTTGCATCGTTTCCATTCTCTAGAACAATTTTACATTCTCTAAATGGTGCTATTAAGCCGCAAGTTCCCAGTATATCAGGGTCTGATATTTGGTCGGGAACCATCAAACCAGGACCAATTTCTGTCATGCCGTAAGCATTGCTAACTTTGATGCCGAAACGTTCTTGCAGTTGCACGATACTCTCGGCACTCGCACCGCCAATAAATAATTTTTTTAATGGTAAGTTCCGATCATCAGGGGAAGCTACTTGACCGATTAATGGTCGGGGGATCCAAGCAAAATCAATATCATAGCGCTTAATTCGACCAATAAACTTTGATGCCGATAATCGTCCGGCGACATTTAAACGGGCACCACAATGTAAAGACATGACGAGTTGCCATTGTGGATCCATATAATAAAAAGAGTGATCGGTGAGAATATTAGTAATTGGACAAGGTGACATTGCATCAACTACACATCCGAGCAAAATCCAATACTTCTGAGTTTGCATGCAACCTTTAGGAAAGCCGGTGGTACCAGAGGTGTATTGAATATTAAGTAAATCATCAGCGTTGACCGACCAATCAGGCCTAAAATCCGCTTCTCCTAATGCACACACCGCATGCCATTGCTCGAATTGGTGACCTTGATAATCCACCGCGATAATATTATTGGTATTAATGTTGGGTGGCATTGCTCTCATATCATCTAACACAGGCAAATATTGTTGTTCAATGACAATGAATTCGCTATCACTGTCATTGATTAAATAATCTAATTCGCTGCCTGTATAGCTGGTATTCACCGGCACCATGACGGCACCTAATACCCCGATAGCTAGCCACGTGATGGGAAACTCAATACGGTTACTCATCATGACCGCTACATGGCTACCTTTTGTTACTCCTTTGAGGTTTAAGCCTTGCGCTAGACGATAGACTTTATCGTGTAATTCGCTAAAAGTAAGTTGTAAGCCGACGCCGGTTTCGGTGGTTTGTTCGAAAAAATTAACCGCTATTTTGTCGCTATACTTTGCCGAAGCGTTGTCTAACAATTCTCTGAAATTTTCAGGAAAATCAAGCCTTCTTTCCACTTCGTGTTTTTTTGCAATATACGCTTGCATTTCTGTACTAAACGACATCAGTTTGCACCCTTGGCATTAGCGACTTTATCGTTAAAATCACCCATTGTGGTATGGCCTGATGCCAAATGCTGTTTTCGTTGTCTTATATATTGTTCGCTTGCATGTTGCAGTGCATCAGAACGAGAAAGTTCGGTACCACGATGCAAACCATCTAACTCAGTTTCTATGGCAATCAATGGGTGACCCGCAATAACTTTGGCGATTTCCATTGCCCGTTCGAAACACTCACTATCCTTAATTACTTCATTAACGATGAAATATTCTTTTGCTTGTTGGGCACTGATTTTTTCACCTGTAAGTGCCAAATATGCGGCATGGACCGCTGGAATCTGTATGCCTAGTCGAGTTGCACCACTAATACCCCCCATACCATAGGCAATTTCCGGAAAACCTAAACGCGCGCTTTCTCCTGCAATTCGAATATCGGTCAATAATAAACTATAGACAATACCTTGCCCTAAACACCAACCATTAATAGCGCTAATCATCGGCTTGGTTCTGCGATGGCTAATGAGTAGCTCATCCCAACGCGGATTTTCTCTTGATTTAATCGGCGTGTCTGATTCCTTTAAATCATCACCTGCACTAAAGTTAGCTCCTGCACCTGTTATCACAGCAACCTTGGCATTGTCGTCTTCAATAAACTTTAAAAAATGACGATAAAACTGCTCATGCATTTCCATGGTGAAAAGGTTTAACTTGCCATTGTCAAAAGTAAAAACAGCTACATTTCCTTCAAGATGATATTTAACAGACATAGGTAAAAACCTTAAATAATGGTTGGTAAAAAATCCGCACAACGAATGATTACTTAACTGACTCATGTGCTACCGAATCATCCGGTGACACAACCTGGTTATTGCGCAACAGCGGTGGTGTTGTAGTTTTATGGTCGTAAGTAAAGTGACTCACCAACCACATAACTAAACTACTACTGATCAATGCAAGTAAAATGGGTTCAACACCCTCGGGTAAATATCCTAGTGTTTTGGCCGCAAAGCTTGACAACTGAACCATCGCGCCAACGATTGCCGATGTTAACGCCGCGCTAGTCGTTGCCTTTTTATAGAAAAGAGCGGCCATAACGGGAATAAATAAGCCTGATACAAAAATTGCCAAAGCGAGCATCATTACATCAAAAATATGACTTTTTTGTAGCGCAAAGATGAGTCCAAAGATCCCGACAACAAAAACAGTTAATCGGGTAATAATCAATTGTTGTTTATCCGTTATCCCAGGTTTCAGTACTTTGAACAAATCGGTACTAACGGTTGTTCCTGTAACTAACAATGCTGAATCAGCTGTCGAGATAATTACGCCAAGAATAGTTGCTAAACAAATGCCTTTGACCAGCGGAGGCATATGGGTCATCACTAAGGTAGGGATTGCGCTGTCGCGGTTAACCAAATCTGGCAAGGTATTATATGCAATAACACCTAACGTAATTACGATGACGCTCCAAAACATAAAAAGTGCGGCAGTGATTAAAAAAGCAGGTTTCAAATTAGCCGTGTTTTTGGACGCAGCAATACGCTGCCATATGCTGGGATCAATCAACACAAAAGCAAAATAGATAGGTAGGAAAGACAGTACATATCCCCAGTGCATACCGCCCAACCAATCTGTTGTAGGTGACACTAAAGCACTGCTTAACTGTTCGCCCAAATCAATCGATAAAAAGACAGGTAGCAACAACCCACCGCCAATTAACATTATAATTGTCTGAAATAGATCGTTATAAGCTACCGCAAGTAATCCTCCGACTAAGGTATAAATAACAATCACTAGCGTTGCGATCATCACTGCTTTCTCAAAAGTAATACCAAAATCAGCAAATACTGCTTCTGCCGTTAAACCGATGGCAATTAATTGCGCGCCAAATAACGCAATGACTGCAAAGACTAAAAGAACCGCAGCAAACACACGCATCGGCTTGCCATAACGACGTTCAAGGGCGCCTGGAATAGAATCTATCTTCGCTCGTTGCAATTTTGGTGCTAAAAAACAAAGTGCAATGTAGCCAAAAATATAAGCAACGCTGGCAATTATTATTGCGTAACCTACTTCGTATGCTTTACCCGCTTTGCCAAAAGTTGCCGCGGCACCAATCGCTGAACCAACTAAAGTACCAAGCAATACAGGAAAACCCAAAGTTCGGCCTGCGACCGAAAAATCCTCTGAGCTATGTACCTTGCTGCCTGCAAACATGCCGATTCCGATAAGCACACAAAAGTACACGGCTACGACTACTAAATCGATTACATCCATTAACTCACCTTAATGCTTTAACAACAGTTTACGTTTATGCCTAATTTTATGCATATGGGACAATCACACTACAAAACAAAATGTGAGCGACTGCTCACATTGTTAAAAAAGTATAATCACTTTGTTATCAAACAGTCAACAAGAATATATAAAAATATTTTAATCTTTATTAATTCAACAAATTAGACTACTAACAGGCGAGATCTTTTAACGTAAACGTATGTTTTCATTAATCCTGGACACTTTTTGGCTGTCGTCTCTTAAACCGATGGGGATAACCATGCTAACAGCACCAATATCTATACGAAAATTGAAAGAATATGCACTCCCAAGCTGGATGGGCAGTAAAAAGTCGTTAATGTGAAAGACGTTGATGTTGCAATTGCTGTTGGAGAAATACGCTGAACAGAACCCCGAAGGTCATTACAGCTACAATCATTTCTGTCGCCATTACCCACTGTAAATACCAAAACAGGCCAGATACAGACTTCACAAGTGTTTATTGCGGTGATGGGGGCTTCCAATTACACTTTCGCTGGAGTCCACTTGGTCGCAAGGTTTAGAGGCAGTCTAGGTCAAATTGACCAAATTGCCCTTTAGGGCTATTTCCAGCCCTGGCGCCACTGCTCAGGATCTTTTAAATCACGCCAATCAATGTCTGCTTGCCGCTTGGACAGCACCGCTTCAATTTGGCATAGCTCGACCACTCCCTCATCCGTAAACTTCATTTTAGAAATAATAAAATGCTTTTCTTTATTCTGCGGTGTGACAGCC
>Ga0257120_1000600_pt1 | contig 25978 bp, 26 predicted proteins | sample SI106_10metaG_FD_190153 | JGI IMG/M metagenome (GOLD analysis project Ga0257120, IMG submission 190153) | Marine microbial communities from Saanich Inlet, British Columbia, Canada - SI106_10 | ecosystem: Environmental > Aquatic > Marine > Inlet | place: Canada: British Columbia | collected... | reverse complement strand
CCTGTTTAATGGCAAGAAGCGTATGGGAGAGAACTTCCGTGTGTTCCCTATCTCCAACTGGACGGAGATGGACGTATGGCAATACATCCTTCAGGAAAACATCGCCATTCCAGAACTCTACTTTGCGAAAGAACGCAATGTGATCTGGAGACACGGTTCATGGCTTCCTATGAGTGAGCACATCACCTTACGTGAAGGTGATGAGCCCCAAATGAAAATGGTGCGCTTCCGTACCCTAGGGGACATCACCATTACCGGTGGACAGGAAAGCGATGCCGATACTTTAGAGAAAATAGTTCAAGAGGTAGCCTCTTCCCGTCAAACTGAGCGCGGTAATCGCGAAGATGACAAGCGCAGTGAAAGTGCTATGGAAGACCGCAAACGTCAAGGATACTTTTAACCCATCAATAAGATTTAAGCATACGATGGAAGATAACTTCGATACCAATTCCTACCTCAATATGGAACTCCTTCGCTTCACTACTGCCGGTAGTGTGGACGATGGTAAATCAACTTTGATTGGGCGCCTGCTTTATGATAGTAAAAGCATCTTTGAAGACCAGGTCACGCAGATTGAACAAGCATCCACAAAGAAAGGACTTGATCATGTCGACCTCAGTCTATTTACGGATGGCCTCAAAGACGAACGTGAGCAAGGCATTACCATAGATGTCGCTTACCGCTACTTCGCGACACCTAAGCGCAAATTCATCATTGCAGATACACCAGGACACGTTCAGTACACCCGTAATATGGTCACTGGTGCTTCAACCGCTAACCTTGCACTCATCCTTGTGGATGCACGTAAAGGAGTGATTGAGCAAACCAAGCGCCACACCTTCATTGCTTCCCTCTTGCAGATCCCACACGTCTTTGTTTGTATTAACAAAATGGACTTAGTGGATTATAGTCAAGAAGCCTACGACAAAGTAGTTAAGGAATACACTGACTTTGCGGCAAAACTGAACGTACAGGATGTCAGATTCATCCCTATGTCCGCCCTCCATGGCGACAACGTTGTTACCCGCAGTGAACAGATGAGCTGGTACAAAGGTGGTACACTCCTTCACAACCTTGAAACCGTGCACATTTCTGCAGATTACAACTTGCGCGATTGCCGCTTCCCTGTTCAAACGGTTATCCGTCCCCATAGCGATGAGTATCACGACTTCCGCGGCTATGCCGGCCGCGTCGCAGGGGGGATCTTCAAAAAAGGAGATAAAGTAGTTGCCCTACCCTCAGGGTTAGAAAGCACTATTTCGGGTATTCACACCCTCACCGGTGAACTAGAAGAGGCCTTCCCTCCAATGTCTGTCACCATCACTTTAGAAGATGATATCGACATCAGTCGTGGAGACATGCTTGTACGCAGTGAAAACCGCCCAGAAGGAAGGCAAGACCTAGATGTAATGCTTTGCTGGCTCAATGCCACTCCACCACGTCCACGTGCGAAATACGTCTTGAAACAAACGACAGCAGATGCCCGTGCTATGATTACTGAGATTCAGTACAAGATGGACATCAACACGTTACACAGGTTGGAGGAAGACAAGGATATTAAAATGAACGATATCGCCCGTGTGAAGATTCGTTCTACCAAGCCCATCTTCGCTGATGAGTACAATCAAAACCGAGTCACAGGGTCATTGATTTTAGTAGATGAAGCCACGAATGAAACCGTTGCAGCGGGGATGATTAGGTAGTGTCCACTCTCAAAAAACTAGCTATACTATTTTTGTTGTTTTCGACTACAGTCCGTAGTCTTTTCAAAAATAATTCCAACTAAAATACTGCAGCACAAGGTTTTATATTTTAGGATTTCTATAATTAACGTATTTTTATACCTAATCACTTGATGTTTCTCAAGTCAGATATTGTTATATACCACGTATTCACAAGCTATATTTATGTTAAATAATTATAATTAACATAAGCTATATGCAGAGTAATTTTTATACGAAACCTAAATTTAACAACCCTAATACAATCTCAAAAAGAAAAGAATCCGGTTTATTTTTAGATTATTTAGGACATTTCATTTCCAATTCAGCCACAAAAAGAGTTCAGGGATACGGAACGGTAGGATTAGCAAAAAATACCATTAGGACTTATAATTCTCTTCATAGGGTTGTGAAGGCTTTTGAATTTGCTAAATCAGAAATATTGTATATCAATACTATAGATAAGTATACCGCTGAACCATTTACCCATTTTCTTAAAATAGACCAGCAGTATAGTGATAATTACTGCGGTCAACTCTTAAAATTATTAAAGGTCATTCTTCGTGATGCAGAAAAAAGCGGATTGGAAGTACATCCATATTCTAATTACATAGAGTCCTTTAAACAAAAGAGTTCAGATCGCATTCTACATATTTTAAACCCAGCAGAGATAAAAGCCCTAAAGGAATTACGGGATATTCCTGAAGTATATACAGATAGCTACAGGTGGCTTTTAATCGGATTGAGTATTGGGCAGCGGGTGTCAGATTTATTGAACTTGAGTCCTAATAATCTTAGACAAGCACCCTCTGGATTGTACATAGATATCTTGCAACAGAAAACAAAAAAGGCCGTAACCGTCGGTTTAGCGGATCCTTTGGTTATTGACATACTACAGAGGGGATTTCCAAATAAAGTGTCTCAAGTGCTATTTAACAAACAGATTAAAGCACTTTGCAGGATAGCAGGAATTAAAGGGCTCGTGAGTGGGTTTAAAAAACAACCCGAAGACAAGAAGGAAGGAAATTGTAAATGCCCCGAAATTTGAGTTTGTGACCTCACATATTATGCGACGTTCCTTTGCTTCTAATTATTATGGAAAGATTGAGACGCCACTACTTATGAATATAACTGGACATTCTAAAGAGAGTACTTTTTTGACTTATATAGGGACGCATCAAAACAAAGACGCATTGCCTGATTTATTTATGCAACAGGCAGGAGTTATTTGGTAGGGTCTGGATCTCTATCCATAAAACCTTGCTTGTCTATTTCTCTAAGTTGCTGAATAGTAAACTGATCTCGAACCGACTTTGTTTTTGGAAAAATATAATTGGAAAGGGTTACAAAAAGTTTTACCCGTTCTGTTTTAGTGAGCTTGTCTTGGTTTATGAGCAGATCATCCAACACTTTTTCATAGAGCAACTCCATCTTGAACTTCATCAAAGATTTTAAAGGTAATCGCACCACCTTCACCAGTAGTTATGTTCTTAACTGAATGAAATGAAAATACACTGAAATCCGAAAATAATGGCGTTGGGAGTCCGTCTATTGTAGATCCTATTGAATGTGCAGCGTCTGAAATAATGATAGGTCTACCTATTTTTCTTTGAAAATCTGTTTCCGGATTAAATTTACTTTTAACACTTTCTTTAATTAGAAGACTATTAAGTGCAGTATAATCCGCCGGAAGACCACCTAGATCTACTGGCATTATAGCTTTTGTCTTTTTGGTAATGGCTTTTTCTACTTCATCAATATTAATTGTAAAATCACTATTGACATCGACAAAAACGCATTTAACACGAGAGTTAATTACCGATAACGCTGAGGCTGCATACGTATAAGTCGGCACTATAATCTCATCATCCTCATCTAGGTTTAACCACCTTATTAAAAGCAACATCCCGGAAGTCCATGAATTTACGCATTAAAGCTTGTTTGACACAGTTCAGTTATTTCATTCTCTAACTCTTTGACTTTAGGACCGGTAGTAAGCCAACCAGTTTCGTTTAAACAAGAAAGAACTTCAACATTAACATCTTTATCAATTAATGGAAGGCAAAATGGTATTATCATTATAAATTATTTTACCGCCGACACTTTAGAATAAACATCGTGACACTGGAGTGTAACTTTTTCTAAACTAAATTTATCAACATGTTTTAACGCATTTATTTTCATTCTGTTTAACTCGTCTAAATTCTCGACTAATGAACTCATCTTAAAATATAAATCCTTGGTATCATTTACTTCAACCGTAAAACCATTAAATCCGTCTATTAATACATCATTACATCCAGGCATATTTGTAGTTAATAACGCTAACGACATAGCAGAAGCTTCTAATAATACTCTAGGAACTCCTTCGCTGTAATAAGTCGGTAAAACAAAAATGTCAGAAATTGATAGAAGTTCTTTAATATTCGTTTGTTTACCTAAATAATTTACATATTCACTATAACTATCTATATACTCTAATGCCAATGAATCCTTATTTGAATCTAGTTGTCCAACTAACAAAAAATTAGCCCGATAGCCATTACTATAAAATAATTTTGCTGCCTCAAGAAAATTACTAATACCCTTTTGCTTAATCATTCTACTTACTAATATGAAAGTTGGACTGAGCTTGTATTTAATATACTTAGACTTTAAATCTTCTTTTACCGATTCTTCAACTATTTCAGAGTAATCTCCTAAATTTATTCCACTACTGCTAATTACCACCGAATTAGCCTTACCAACTAGGCCCTTTTTAACGAAGTACTTAAAATTATCGGAGTTTTGAAATATTGTAAAGTCTACATTATTTTTTACTGATTTATGAATTAACTTGTACAACAAACTTAAAAAACTGTTAGTCACATTTTGTGCGGTAAAGATTCTACCCATACCGTTTATAGTTCGGACTACCCTGATTTTTTTCAATCCAATTGATGCTATCGGTAAAAACATTGTAAGTTTTGTATCAAAAGCATGAACAATGACATCTTCACTAAACTGCTTCAGCAAGGTTCTTAAAGTAACTATCGTTTTTAAGTCATCCGTAATATTGAATTCTCTATTCAATATCAACTTTGTATACTTTATATTATTTTCAACAAATAATCCCGCATCTTCTGACCCTATTATTTCAATCTCATAACCAACCTTAATCAATCTTTTTGAAATATCAATTCTAGCACTTACATCTTCCCCACCTAAAAAAACAATCTTCTTAATCATTAATTAACCATTTTTCTCTCCACATTTGGAAAACCAGAATGTGCCAAATAATGTTGGTCATTTCCATGTTATTCTTGACGTAAAATTCATTTTTGATATTCTCTATTTCCAACGTATTGAAAACTTCACTTTCTTCGATTTTATCAACCGATAAATATTCATCGATTATATGTTTTAAATCATTTCTTAACCAAGAAGCTAAAGGTATGTTGAATCCGGATTTAGGTCTATCAACTAATTCTTTAGGTAAGTACTTGTATAACACCTCCCGTAACAAATATTTTCCCTTACTATTCTTATAGTTTAAATTAGAATTTATCCTTGCCATGAACTCCGATATACGGTGATCTAACAATGGCTCCCTACCTTCTATACTCGAACTCATTGTTGATCTATCTACCTTCGTCAAGACATCATCAACCATAAATGTTTTATAATCCGTTAACATCATTGATGATTTAATATCTATACTATTTATTTCATCAAAACATTTAAAATTTGTTTCATCAAAAGACCTAAAACAATTAGGCTTTAATATTTTACGTACGTCGGAATTTGTAATGACAGAACTAGAATTCAAAAACATTTCACTACTGTTTTTTGAATCCAGGGCACTTTTAAATTTATTGAATTTATCGCTCATGTTTTTTTGCCTATACTTGCTGGGCAGCAATCCGTTAAGGAATTCAACATGTTTAAGATTAAAAAACCGAGTCAGAAATTTATATTTCTTTAATTTATTTTTAGATATTTTATTCAACGCAAAATACTTACTATAACCAAAGAAAACTTCATCTCCCCCATCCGCAGAAAGGACTACAGATACTTTTTTCTGCGCGATTTTCGATACTAAAATTGTTGGTATTGCTGAACTATCTGCGAAAGGCTCGTCAAAATATGTAGGGAGTTTATCAAATAACTCCAGCATATCATCTTTAGTACAATAATACTCAGTATGATCTGTACCTAAATAATCTGCGATTTTCTTAGCGTAATCCGCCTCGTTAAAATCCTTTTCTTGGAAACCAATTGTAAATGTTTTAATTCGTTCTTTTTGATGTTTACTTACAATTGCCGTAACCAATGAAGAATCATATCCTCCCGACAAGAAAACACCTACTGGTACATCAGACACCATTCTAAGTTTAAACGAATCTATTAATAACTCTTCAATATTATTCTTTACATCCTCTTCGTTAAGTTCTAACTCATTATCGTTGTAGAAATCCAATAAATTCCAATACTCATTGACTTCAAATTCATTGGTGCTTATATCGTATTCCAAATAATGGCCCGGCTGCAATTTATAACAGTCTTTGAAAATTGTCCACGGTGCAGGGATATAGCCCAACTGGAAAAAATAACCTAAAATATCTTTATTAACCTTTTTCTCAAATCTACTATGGCTGTGGAACGTTTTTAATTCAGAACCAAACAATAATAAATCATTTTTATGATAATAATAAAGCGGCTTTACTCCAGCCCTATCTCTTATAAGAAATATTTTGTTTTTCCTTTTATCATATATAGAAATTGCAAACATTCCGATAAACCTATCTAAACACCTAATGCCCCATTCTTTGTATGAATATAAAATTACTTCGGTATCACTATTTGATTTAAAAACATACCCCAATTCCTTTAGTTCATCCTGAATGTTCTGAAAATTATACACTTCACCATTATAAACTATTACTACATCATCACAATTTGAAATCATAGGTTGATGCCCTAAAGCAGAGACGTCTAATATTGATAATCGCACATGGCCAAGATTTACATACGTCCCATCTTTTTCGCTTCTATATGTGCCCTGGTCGTCTGGACCCCTATATTTGATCGACTTAAGCATTGGTTCAACATAATTATTATCTTGTTTTTCTAAATATCCGATAAAACCGCACATTATTTATTATGTTTCTTTGTTATTAAAATTAGCGTATTTACATCTTCATCAAAACTATATTTCATAGAAGAATATATTTGAAATATAGAATATATTACCATGCTACATAAAGCAAAAGATGTAAAGTAAAATACAATATTATTTAGATAACACTCCAACAGAACACAAATAATTATGAAATAATACAAAAGAAGCTGAGTCCTAAACATCTTCAGCGCTTTTATATAACCAGGTTCCTTGGTTTTAATTTTTGTCTTATTCTCAATTATATTTTCATTTTTCAAAAGATATTTATGAGCAAAAATTCTAAATGGCAATAGCTGCATTTCTTCTATATAATTCGCTATAAAACCACAAGATGCCGCTATTACAACCATGTATTCGTTTTGATAGGAGAAATGCATTCCAATACCCAAGTAAAACAAAAATATGCTAACTCTATGATAAACAAAATCATAAACTGCTCCTTTAATGTTGTCGACTTTATATAAGCGAGCTAAATCACCGTCAACTTTATCAAATAAAAACGCAAGGAAAGAGACAAATACTCCTAACCAAAACAGAATATCGTTTTCAAAAATCATTAAAACGAAACTAGCAAAGGATAGTAGTATCATAGAAATTGATATTACATCTGGTTTTACCTTGAACTTATAAAAAATAATAGTAAGTGGTAACGATAGAAATCTGTGGTAATAGTAAAAATTGTGGTCATTCTTCTTTTCAGAATGACATTTCTCGATCAACTCATTATATGTAATCAACTTATCAGTTTTTTAAAGTTGCTATTGGAGTAAGATAAAACCAAGGCTTTAAGACAGACTCTTTCTCAAAGTATCTAGAAATTTCAACTATTGGTTCCAGGTCATAAATTTTTGTCGGTTTGATTTTCTCGATGATTGCTTTACCTCTTTTAAAATAAAATCTCGCTGAGATCTGTTCAGTCACATGTAATTTGTTCTCGGCTTCCAGCCTATTTAATAACGATCCTATTCCATGGTCATGGGTATCCAATAAGTTGTTCTTCCCAGGTTTATCACCAATTCCTATTAATGATGGCAAATTAAATGAACCAGCAATAATAGTAGGTTTGTTATCATAAATTTTAACAGAATTGTGCCTTGTTATAAACTGGTATTCTCCATCAGAATAATCTTTATATATTGAATTATGAGATACATTCCAAATTAACTTAGCATCACCACCAGTTAATTGAAATTTGCTTTGGACAACACGAACTGCATCTCTAACAGCTGTAAAGGTACCTAATTGGTAGGCATATCCATAATTGGTTCCAATCTGTATTAATTTATAAAAATCTTTCCCAATTCCCGTCTCGATATGGAATGGTTGGTAGGTATCAGGACTGAAAAAATACTTGACAATCTGCTTTAAACTTAAATCTTTTCTTTTCCTTTCTAGCAAGTGAAAATATGATTTGGCAAAGAAAAACATGGTTTTATGAAGAAAAGATAATTTTTTTCTGTTGGTATACATTCTCATCAGGTTTCCCGTAAACGGTCCTGGTCCTAAATGAGTCATTACCATTGCATCACCTTCTTTAACGTCAGACCCCGGTGCATATTCTTTATTTACTAGTTCATTTACATACTGCAATTCTAAAAAGTGATTTCCCTTAAAATTTAATCCAAATTCTGCACGTCCGAATTTAGATCTTAATAAAGCCTTCGGAACCAACCTTTTCACATCATCTGATGTCAATTCTTCATTCATAGCACCCGAAAGTTCCATAGAAGATGTTACATTCTTATCTAAGTCAAATTTATTTACCACTGCTGAAGCTCCATTTAAGCAAACATCTAGCAATTCTTGTTCTGATAAACTGTATTTATTCATTTCAAGCTTATTCTTCGAAGCATGAAGATTGATCTCAGTGAATAGAGCTTTTATAATTTTCTCGGTTAAATCTTCTTTTTTGAACGGCAATTTAATAATTGACATTCCATCATTAATCGCTGCAGAGGCCAATGACGGAACAATGTATTTGCCAGTAGAGATCGCTGTACTTGATGGAGCTTCCATTTGCGCCTTGTAATGCAAATCGGGCAAAACAATATGTTTTACATACCCTTTAGATTTACTAATCTCTTTTAATAATTTATTAATATGCTCGGTTGGTTGGTTAAATTTCATAATTTTCTTTTTAATTATATATAGCTACACCGGCTATATTATCCGCATGTTTTAAGTCAACGACATTGTTATTACTAAATAAAACAATATTATAAAAAATAAACACAATTCGCTTATTTGGCATTACATATTCTTAACTCCAGTACTTCCTATTTTACTGTTGCCCGCATTCAAGAATATTAACACCGTAGAATATTTAACTATACTAAATTCAACCTTGCAGATTATAACTCAAATTATAGTAAATTTTTAGTACAAATTTTGCTATGTTTTCTTCGTTATAATCACATCATTATTTTAATCACGTCATCTATTTTACCTTTCATAATCCATATATATACTATATATAAAGCCTACCATTGCTAATTGTCAAAAACTAACAAATCCATCACCGATAAAGAAGTAACATATTAGATTATGTGAATGGGATGTCGAGCATTTGATAAGATAAGTTACTAAAAGTATTACTTTTACTTTAGTTACACTATTTGTATCGATTTCTCATTATTTAATTCTTCCGTAAAACTACTATCCAAACGAAAAATAACCCGATCTACTAACGCCGAAAATCGAATTATGCAAAGATAATATCCTGCTGATCACAGAACAAATCCATTCAGTACTTTTTATGAAATAATTTCTCTTTTAATTCTTCATAACCAACGTTGAAAATAGCATCTAAGATTGACAAACCCTTTACAAATTGTTCATTATTAAATTGTGCGTAATCAAAAACCGGCAATTCACTATAAACTAAATCAATATTAGCGTCCTCAAATTTGGCGTGTTCTTGATAGTTGTCTCCGCCTTTTCCTGAAATGTAAACATCACAGTCTACTGAGTTTATTAAAGCAATCAATCTATCCGTTGAAGTTTTCTCGACAGAAAATTCTGAAGAACGTTTAAAAGTCACATTAATATCAAGTTTTTTACAAATTTCTGTAATGAAATTTATATTAAACTCAGCAATATAATCTGTCTTAAACATAAACAACTCTTCAACAAATGGAAAGTTTCTCTTAAAAAAATTCGCCTTACCATAATTGGCTTGAATAGTTTTAATCGCCTTAATATTCCAATTACCTTTAAAGAAAGTCGCTTCATTTAAATTGGTATAACCTTCTCCTTTTAAGATCGGTACTGTCAAGTACTGGGTTGTTCCGTTACCTAAGATGGTTACTCGGTTTGAATAAGAGGCTCCTTTTTTTTGAACCTGTACATCATCCAAAAATATAAAAACATCAGATTCATATATCTTATAAAAGTAACCCAGCCAAGGAGCAAAATTAGGCTGATGTATTCCAACCGTATTTTTCATTTTATCAACCATCTTATTACTTCAAATGTTTCAGCAAATTCACAGCCAATTTGTACACCCCTAACCCGTGATAGAGAACGAATAAACTCATCTTTCATATAAGGTCTATTACTCTGTGTTTGATACTCTTGTAACGCTGATACCTTTAGTTCGACATGTTTCCGGGCAAGAGAGACAAAACAATCAGTACTAAATTTTAAATTATTCCAAATCAATTCATACCCTAAAATTGTTTTATTTTTAAACGCTCTTAAACCCTCTTCTGCTACAGTTTTGTGGTCTTGATGTGCGTCATTTAAACTTGGTAGAAATATTAAATCCGGATTATGTTCGCTTCTTAAGCTAATCAGTATTTCTAATATTTCTTGACGACTAAAATTCAATTTTCGCACTGGAAATCGATAAATGAGCAGATTTTTCTCCGGAATACCCAATACTGTCGTTGCTCGTTTAACCTCAAATTCTAATTCGTTTTTCTCAAATCCATCGGGCACCGACTCTTCCGCGGTTGAAAAAGCTATATAGAACACCTCTACACCACTTTCTATTAGTTTAGCAATTGTTCCACCACATCCCAGTTCACCGTCATCCGTATGCGGGGCTAGAATGAAGGCTTTTTTGAATTTATTTAACATATTAATTAGTATCTATTATTTTTAAATATTTCGAAAATATTTCGTTTTTCGAATAATACTTCTTTACATAATCTTTGGATATAATCTTACTTTTTAGATTTAGGCCTAGATTAATTTTTCTTGATAAATCATGAATATTATCAATTTCATACAAAAAACCAAAAACATTTTCTCCAATAAATTTATACTCTAACACATCAATTGTCACCACGGGCTTATTACAATACAAATATTCCAATACCTTTAGTGCTGAAGAACCCTTTGTGTCATAATCTATTTTGGTAAAAGGCGCAATACATATATCGAAAACGTTTATATATTCTATTACCTTGTTTGGTTCTACTCTTCCCGTAAACATGACGTTGTTTTGCAAGTCTAGATCTTTAACTATTCTCTTACACTCATTCAAGTATGATCCAGAACCTACAATAAGAACTTTTATTCTATCAATAGGCCTGTTCTCTCTTAATAAAGCAATAGCCTCAAGAATGTTTTGAACACCCTGTTCTTTATAAATATCGCCTACATAACCTATCACTTTATCTCCTGACTCTATTCCATTCGCTCTTTTGATTTCAGTAACATCAACTTCACTTTCGAAAATAGAATCGTTAATCGGATTACTAATTACATGAATTTTCGATGAGCTCAGACGAAAATCACCCAACAGAGTTTCTTTGATTTTTTCGGTAACCACAATTATATCACATGATTTTTTGTAATAATACGCTAGCACGTATTTAAATAAGACCAATAAAAATGAATTACTCACTTTATTATATAGTGACAGGTTTTGATATATCGGACCACTCCTAACCGTTATCTTGATACGAAAAAGACTAGCTATAAAAAACGGTACTAAATTAAATGGTGCCAATCTAATATAAACAGATACCTTCCTATTCACTAAAACTTCCAATAATAAGAAATAACACAACTTGATTTGATACCAAATATATGACCTTTTAGACGACTTATTTAATTTCAAACTTACAATCCTATCCGTAATAATATTTCGACTTGAATTAATAGTGAATATTTTTACATTAAAATCAACACCCAGACCATCTAAAAAAGAGATAAAATTTCTTTCAAATGAACCTTGCCCCGAAATCTCATGACCGTCTACACTATTAATATATATTAACTTTTTCATGCTTTCATTATTCTCTGAATATTATTCACGACAACTAAGTAGTAGGAGTGGAAAAACCTATAAATGAACCACGAATAAACTATTACCAAAACCACTGAAACCGTTGCAAGTATAAATAAGTTTGTAAAAACCATAATTTTGACCAGGTAACACGACGTTATAACAAGCAATATAAAAACCAGGGTTTTTCTATAAAACAGATCTTTCAAAGTGATATTTGACGCTCTCGCCGTAAGTACTCCGACAGCAAAGAAAGATACTAATGTAGACAATGCCGCTCCAATAATACCGTAATATGGAATCAAGTAAATATTCAATACTAAGTTAACTATCGCACCAAAACCAAATATGAATATCAACTGCCCTGTTTCATTTTTAAGACTCAAAATATGAAAAACTATCTGATAAAAAGCTGTAGCAAAGACACTCAATGCAATTATCAGAACCAAATTAACGCTCTCCATATTTACCTTTTCATTACTTAATATGTATAAGATTTCTGAAGCATAAAAAACAAGCCCAACCATTAAAATTGAGATTAATATGAAGGACACGTTGATACTTTCTTTAACATAATCATTAACAACTGCAACACTTTCGCCGTCATATTTAAATTTACTTAAGAACGGTAGTAGGGCATAATTTAAAGGCGTAACAATAATCCAATGCGGGATTCTTGAATAGGTATAGTAAAGAGCATACCTAGCATTTTCTTCTAAACTAGAATAATGTACAATCATTAATTGATCACTATAATTAATAACCCATGACAGTATCATTGTGGGGATTAAGGGAATTGCATAAATAAAATATTTCTTGGGTATGCGTATTTTAATATTGTCAAGAGACAAGTCTTTTAAAATCAATATTATTAATAATATTAATAATACCGTTTCCGCTAATAAGATCAGTGTGAACAAGAAATAGATTTCTCCTTTACCGAAAACTATAAAAATCACTGAACCAATTAATACTATTTGCTGTAATACTGCAAAAACAGTATCAACACGAAATTTACCAATTGTTCTGAAATAATTCCTGCTAAAACTGCTTAGTACTCTCACAGATACCCATCCCAAAACTATATACACAAATTTGACAAACTCGACGCTTGCAAACATTAATTGAGAAATGTAAGAATCTAAGCAATAAAAAGAAATGGATAGCACCCCTAATGGCAACAATAAAAACAGTATGATTGAAAAAAAAATGTTTTTACGTTTATTAAAAGAACTCTCTCCAGAAATAAACCTTGTAAACGCACTATCTAATTGCAGAACAAAAATCGGTACTAACATCTGCATCATACCGTATACAATTGACCAAATCCCATATTGTTCTGATCCAATATACTTAGATATAAGTGGAAGAGTCAGCAGTGCAAGCCCTTGAAAAAATATTACAACAACCTTGTTTATTATTCCCCTACTAAGCATCTACTTCTTGGGACCAAACAGTTAATCTTTTAATTTTATCTTCATCAATATCGATACCTAATCCGATATTATTATTGATGTGTATCTGGCCGTCTTTAAGCGGGTTCATGTTTTTGATTACATTTGGATTCTCTGCGAAATTATAATAGTCATTAAAGTATTTCATATAAGGTTCTAATGTTATTTCTTCGCAAGGGAAACCTAATCCAGTAATAGCACTCATGGCTTGGAATGCCGTGTTTTGAATGCCAACAGTTCCTGAAGAACCAATTATATTTGGCAGTCCATTTGTCTCAGCAAAACGCGCAGTTTTCATAAGCCAATCCAGCCCTCCTTGAATATTTGGGTGATGGTTAACTAGTACACACGCCTTTTTCCGAATAACCCTTTTAGAATTAGGCCACCACGGCGTATTGTCAGCCGTAAACTTGGTGTCACACCTCTTCATTAATTTAGCCGTTTTACTCAAGGATAACTTAATCGGATTTTGAATGTAACGAATATTGTTTTCACATGTGAACTTGGATAACTCAACAATGTCTTCCTGCTCTTTATATCCATAATTAGCATCTACTATTAAAATTTTTGAGCTCACCCTCTTATTTAATAATAGATATGACAAATGATCTTTATCCTTAATTAAATCACCAGTTATTTTTATTTTGAAAAAATTAACGCCTAATTCCTCCCATTTCTGCAGTATTTTAAGTCTATCTTCCTTTGAATGCACATGAATAACAGGCATAGCGTCAACCACATTCCTGACTTTACCTACGTTATTAAACAATTGATATATCGGCTTTTTTTTATACTTCCCTAAAAGGTCGTACAGCGCAATTGAAAACCCCTCTCTAACTAACCGTCTTCTTCTATCAAATCCAATTAAAAATTCATCCACCTTGCTAAAACCCGATATTGGTTTCAAGATTAAACCATTATAAATTTCTTCAACATTTTTATTCAATAGATGCCTAGATGACGATACTACAATTTTCTCTGTTTTCCACCTATTAACTGTGTATTCACCCCATCCGATTAAACCTATATCAGTCTCAATTTTTATCACCATTGCCTGACTTAATTTAGTTTCCCATGTCGAGTATTTAAATCTATACTGAATATTACATTTATATAGTGATATTTTGGTTATTTTCATATTTTTTTTGAAAGTAATGGATGCTGTTTGATTGGTTTTAACAGAAGGCTTAGTAATTTAAACATTAGAAACCCTGATAGTAAACCGTGACTAATAATTCCTACGATGCTTCCCAAAGATGTTGTTGCTATAGCAACAACTAAAAACGCGTGAAATATTCTACGTTGATCTGAGGTTGACTTTACAAAAACTAACCTCGAATAAAGTTGAATCACCATACCATATATAAAAGATACTATTACCCCTAGATATGCAAAATCAGCATAAAAACCGGTTAAGCTACTAAAAGAGGCACTTCCGGCTTTTCCTGAGTGAGTTAATCTATATATGAAAGAAGCAAACCCTTCCTGATAACCAGGAAGAATTGTTCCTACATCTTTCATAATATATCTACCCCAACCAAAATCTAAAGAATAAGGGATCAAATCGAAAATGTATAAACTGGTGAGATTTTGAGAGACAAATAACCTATAATTTACCGCTTCAAAATTCATATAAATATTATCTACTACGTTTTCAGACATTCCAAATCTCGGGGTAAAATATGATATAACGAAAAATACTGAGTAGCCCATTAATCCGTACAAGAATATTTTTATTCTATTAAAATATACTTGCTTTGAATATGTAATGAACACTATATAGACTAACAATGCCTCAAAGAGCGGCCACCTTTGACCAGTGCTCAATAAAAAAAGTACTGTAATAGTAACTATTATTGATTTTAAGTACCATTTGAAATTACTCGCGATTATATATATGGTAAGAAAAACAAGAATGATGTTTTTAAATTCAGTAACTACTCCATTACCTCCACTAGAAAACGAAAAATCTCTCCTAGACTCGGCAAGAATGTTGATAGCCCCAATTACATTTCCTGAGACAGATTCCTTTATAAATTGAATAAAATAAAAAATAATGTCCCCCATAGTGTATAACAATATCACAACTACCATTACATATCCCAATAATAATATATTCCTATTGAATACTGTTTGATTATAAGTTCGACTAATGCGTACGGGTTTGGGTTTTCCAATTATCAACGCTCCAAGGTTCAAGAAAAATGTTGATATTAATACTATTAAAAATTCCTCATGATAATTTTGATATAATATAACTGATATAAAGAGACCTATATTGACCATAAAAACTTGCAACATCGTAAAAACGAGTATTGCAGATAAATGAATTTTTCTATCTTGATAAGAAGATAAAAAAACACTTATTTTTAAACTAAAAAATGTTAGTATTATAAATAAACTAGTTATCAGAATCATTAATGAACATTAAAATACTCCTTGTACCATTTAATAAATTGTTCCACTCCAAAGTTGATAGTGGTATTTGGTGAGTAATCATAATCAGCGATAAGCTGATCAACATTAGCCCACGTTTTAACAACATCACCGGGTTGCATAGCCATCATGTTTTTGGCAGATTTTATACTTAAATTTTTTTCGATTTCATCTATAAAATCTGATAATTTTATAGATTTATTGTTTCCTATATTATATATTTTATAGTATTTCTCATTGATCAACCGATCTTTAAGTGGTCCTATGACTATTTTAAGAATTCCATCTATGATATCGGATATAAATGTAAAATCTCTTTCCATATTACCATTATTAAAAACATTTATTGGTCTATTATTGACAATGGCATCGGCAAATAAAAAGTATGCCATGTCTGGTCTTCCCCAAGGACCATAAACTGTAAAAAAACGAAGTCCTGTAGTTGGTATTTTATATAAATGACTATATGAATGAGCAATTAACTCATTGCTTTTTTTTGTAGCAGCATATAAACTTATGGGAGATTCTACATTATCTGTAACTTTAAACGGAATCTCATTGTTTAATCCATAGACGCTAGAGCTACTAGCATAAATAAAATGTTTGATTTTATTATTCCTACAGCATTCCATCACGTTTAAAAACCCAACGATATTACTATCGATATATGCCTCCGGATTTTCTATACTATACCTAACTCCAGCCTGCGCAGCTAAATTACAAACGACATCAAATTTATAATTCTTAAATATCTTTGGCAGTGACTTTCTGTCTTCTATATTCATTCTAATAAATGAGAATGAGTTTATGAATTTACTACTTGCAACTACTTCATGAAATTGAGAAGCACAATTCTTGTCAATTCCTAACTCTTCAAGTCTGTTATATTTTAGACGTACATCATAATAATTATTGATGTTATCTATTCCAACTACAAAAAATCCTTTACTAATTAAACTCTTACAAAGGTGATAACCTATAAAACCAGCAGCCCCGGTAACTAGAATTCTATTCATACTAAAGTTATTTATTGAATGGATGGCTTGCTGGTTTAATTTTTGCGAGAGGGTGATAATCCCCTTTTAGCCCAATTGGATCTGCGCTTCTAATATCATGAACAATTTCAATTGCTTGTCTTGCATCTTCTAATCCATATCCATTACCATCTAGCACACCTTTATATACTTTTGTATGCAAATCTGTAAATCCGCCACTGAACTCCAATTCTTCTCCTTCAATTGTGATTGACCTATACGTTCTTTGCCCTTTAAGTTTGATTTCGTCTGGGAGAACATCATAATTAATTGATAAAAACCAACGAACCCTAGCTCTTTCAAATTCCAGGTAACCTGATGCTCTATCATGTGACTGAATATGAACATCATTTTTTTTAACATTTCCAAAAACCCATGAAAGCATATCATAAAAATGAACTCCTATGTTTGTAGCGATTCCGCCTGATTTATCATCGTCTCCTTTCCAAGATGTATAATACCAATTGCCTCTAGAGGTTAAATAAGTGAGGTCTATATCAAACACTTTATCCTTTGGTGCTGCATCCACTTTTTTCTTTAAATCAATAATACTTTTATGTAATCTTAGTTGAAGTATATTCCAAACCTTTTGACCCGTTTCAATTTCCATCTTTTGTAATGCATCCAAATTCCAAGGATTTAAGACCAATGGCTTTTCACAAATAGCATCTGCCCCTCTTCTAAGCGCCATTCTAATGTGTGAATCATGTAAATAATTTGGTGTACAAATACTTACATAATCTAAATGTATATTCTTCTCAAATTTCAACTTTTCGATATGTCTATCAAAAATTTCTGGTTCAACAAAAAAGTCAGCTTTGGGGAAATAACTATCCATTATTCCAACACTATCAAAACGATCAAGTGCTGCTAGTAAATTGTTTTCAGTGTCTTTTATTGCTTGTAAATGCCTTGGAGCGATATATCCTGAAGCCCCTATTAAAGCGAAATTTTTATTCATCTATTTTATGTACTAAAGTATTCCTTAATATATATTTTAAACCTGTATGATCACAAATTGCTATACCATTACTATCAAAATTTAAGCGCTCTCCATACTCACTCATCCATCCAATGTTTTTTGACGGATTACCTACCATTAATGCATAATCTGGAACTTCCTTTGTGACTACTGCTCCCGCTCCAATAAATGCATACTTCCCGATATTGTTACCACATACGATCGTTGCATTAGCACCAATAGATGCTCCCTTTTTGACGACAGTCTTCATGTATTCCTCTTTGCGAATAACGCCACTCCGCGGATTTATTACATTGGTAAAAACCATGGAGGGACCTAAAAATACATCGTCTTCGCAAACCACACCGGTGTATATCGATACATTATTCTGAATTTTAACATTATTCCCTAATTCAACATCAGGTGAAACGACAACATTTTGGCCAATGTTACAATTTTCGCCAATTACCGAATTTTGCATAACATGTGAAAAGTGCCAAATTTTTGTTCCCTGCCCTATTTGACAGGGCTCATCAACATATGAACTTTCATGAACCCAGTACTTTTTTGTAATCATTTATTTATTTTTAAAAAACTCCTTTACTTTTTGAATGATAAATTCTTGTGACGAATTGTCAATCTCAGTGTGAATAGGTAATGAAAAAACTGTATTACACAATTGCTCCACATTAGCTATTTCAAAATCACTATTTACATAGCTGCTAAAAGCTTCCTGTTTATAAAGTGGAACCGGATAATATATCATCACTGGAATATTATGTTCTTTTAAAAAGTCAATTAAAGAATTTCTTAAATCAGATTCAATCTTTAATGTATATTGGTGAAACACATGTGTTGAATTGTATTGCCTTTTTGGTATAGATAATTCTGGTATTTCTGAGAAACTCTCATCATAATTACTAGCCATGGTATTTCTTGAAAGAGAATAACTATCCAAATGATTTAATTTAATACTTAAAATTGCAGCTTGGATTGAGTCTAATCTAGAGTTACAACCTGTAACTTTATGATAATATTTCACCTCTTGACCATGATTTGCTATCATTTTAAGATTTTTAGCAATTTCATCATCATTTGTAAACATTGCCCCCCCATCACCATAGGCGCCTAGATTTTTCGATGGGAAAAACGAAGTAGTACCTATATGACCAATTGACCCTGTACTTTTTACCGTCCCGTCACTAAAAGTATATTTAGCTCCTATTGCTTGAGCGTTATCTTCAATTACATACAGATCAAACTCCTTCGCTAAGTCCATTATTCCTTCCATGTCAGAAGATTGACCGTAGAGGTGTACAGGTACAATTACCTTTGTTTTACTAGTTATGTGAGGTCTAATTATATCAGCCGTTATATTAAACGTATCTGGATCTACATCAGTCATTACCGGGGTTAATCCCAATAGAGAAATTACTTCCGCAGTTGCAACATAAGTAAAGGAAGGACAAATAACCTCATCACCAGGTTTTAAAGACAAGGACATAAGTGCTATTTGAAGAGCATCGGTACCGTTTGCACAGGGAATTACATGCTTTACATCTAAATATTTTTCTAACGATTTGGCGAATTCTTTAACGGTTGGGCCATTTATAAAGTTGGTTGATTCCATCGTTTGAATCACTGCAGTATCAATCTGAGATTTAATCTTGTTATACTGACCTTTGAGGTCAACCATTTGTATATTTTTCATGTATAAAAACTATAATCTAGAATTTACTTGATTTCTTGGAAGAAACCCTTTTAAATCAAATACTACACTTTTAGAATCTTTCTTTAACGACTCAATATTTATCATTGAAAATTTGTCATGCGAAACTGCCAATAGAATACCATCATATTTTTCTTTAATTTCATCTAGAAGATCTATGCCATACTCTTCTTTTACTTCTGAAGTATTTGCTTCATAATCATAGGCGTCAACGTCTAAACCAAACTCTTTTAATTCATTATGCACATCTACTACTTTCGAATTTCGTATATCTGGACAGTTTTCTTTAAAAGTAACTCCCAGTATTAATATTTTAGAGCCCATTATTTGTTTACCTGATTTGATAAGCATTTTGATCATCTTGTTTGCTACAAAAGTGCTCATATTGTCGTTTACACGTCTTCCGCTTAAAATCACTTCAGGGTGATAGCCAAGGTTTTCTGCTTTATACGCTAAATAATAAGGATCTACACTGATACAGTGTCCCCCAACAAGACCTGGTTTATATTTAAGGAAATTCCACTTAGTCCCGGCAGCGTCAAGAACATCTTGAGTGTCTATACCCACTCTATCAAATATTAAAGCCAATTCATTGACAAATGAAATATTAACATCACGCTGTGCGTTTTCAATAGCCTTACTAGCTTCAGCTACTTTCATACTCGCTGCCTTAAAAGTACCTGCAGTAATAATTGAACCGTATAAATCGTCAACAAAGTTGGCAATCTCAGGAGTTGATCCTGATGTTACTTTTTTAATGGTGGTTAAGGTGTTTACCTTGTCTCCTGGGACAATTCTCTCTGGAGAGTATCCACAGTAAAAATCCGTATTAAAAATCAATCCACTGGTTAGTTCTAATAAAGGCACACACGCCTCTTCAGTACATCCTGGATATACAGTGCTCTCATAGATTACAGTATCTCCTTTTTTAAGGATCTCGCCGAGCATTTTAGAGGCACCTCTTAATGGATTTAAGTCCGGTGTTTTAAATTCGTCTATGGGGGTTGGAACTGTTACAATATAGATATTGCACTCTTTGATATCATTAATATTTGCACTAAAAGTTAGTTGATTAGCACTTCTTAATTGCTCAGGTGTAGCTTCATTAGTATGATCAATACCTTTTTTCAAATCATCAATCCTATTAGCATTGATATCAAAACCTATTGTTGGATATTTTTTTCCAAATTCTACAGCCAGAGGTAGACCTACGTAACCTTGACCTATTATAGCTATTTTTTCTTTCATAATATTATTTTCCTATTTGATAATATTCAAATCCTTTTTGCTCGAGGCTAAATGTGTTGTACTGATTACGTCCGTCAAAAATAACTGGAGTTTTCAATTGTGCTTTCAACTCTTCAAAATCCGGAGAACGAAACTCTTTCCACTCAGTGAGTAATACTAGTGCATCGGAGTCTTGTAAAACATCATACTTAGAGTCAGCATACGTCACATTTTGAATTCCTTTCAAATAATGCTCTTTGGCCTCTTCAATCGCTTTCGGATCATAAGCTTTTATTTTAGCCCCTCTACTCACCAATTCCTTGATTACATAAATTGAAGGTGCTTCTCGCATATCATTGGTTCCTGGCTTAAAGGATAATCCCCAAATGCCAAAAGTAAAGCCAGCTAAATCTTCTCCAAACCGTTTGACTATTTTCTGAGCGATTACTAACTTTTGGGCATCATTTACTTTCTCTACCGAGGTTATTAATTGAGCATTATAACCATTTTCTGTAGCAATTTTAGTCAATGCTTTTACATCTTTTGGAAAACAAGAACCTCCATAACCAGCTCCAGGATAAATAAAACTGTATCCAATGCGCTGATCTGAACCAATTCCAATTCTTACCTCATTGGCATCTGCCCCTACCTTTTCACAGATATTAGCAATTTCATTCATAAAAGATATTTTGGTTGCTAGCATCGCATTGGCAGCATACTTGGTCATTTCAGCAGAGCGAATGTCCATAGAGATAAAACGATCGCTTATCATGCAAAAAGGATGGTATAATTGTTTCATCTTCTCTGAAGCATAATCACTATCAGTTCCTATCACTACCCGGTCTGGCTTCATGAAATCGGCTATCGCAGCGCCTTCTTTTAAAAACTCAGGATTTGAAACGACATCAAATTTTAAATCAGAATTTCTTATCTCCAACTCTTTTTGAATGGTCGCCTTTACTTTATCTGCTGTACCAATGGGCACGGTAGATTTATCGACTACAATCAATCTTTTTAGCATGGACTGACCTATAGATTTTGCTACAGCTAAGACATACTGTAAATCTGCAGAGCCGTCATCCCCCATGGGAGTTCCAACGGCAATAAAAGCGATTTCAGAGTTTTGTAGAGCTTCGTCTAACTCTGTTGTAAAAAATAGATTCTTGTTTTTTATATTTTTTAAAACCATGGTCTCTAAACCAGGTTCAAAAATAGGAATGATCCCTTGGTTTAGTTTTTCAATCTTAACTGGATCAATGTCTACACAAGTAACGTTGTTTCCCATCTCTGCAAAACACGTTCCTGAGACTAACCCAACATATCCGGATCCTATAACTGTAATATTCATTTCTTATTTTCTATTTGACTACCATCGCTAGTCTTTTTTATTAAACCATTTTTGTAGAGGTAAGTTGACTTACCTCTACAAAAATATTAATTAATATCTATAATGTTCAGGCTTGAATGGGCCTTCGACTTTCACTCCGATATAATCGGCTTGGTCAGTGCGAAGGGTTTCGAGCTCGACACCAATCTTCTCAAGGTGCAGTGCTGCTACTTTCTCGTCCAAATGCTTTGGCAAGACGTAAACTTTGTACGGAATGTATTGCGTTACTTCGCTCATAATATCTTGTTTTCGTTCTAATGTCACAGGCATGTCCTGTGCTTGTTCTTTATTATTATTATTTACTGACAGTTTTCCTTGCAACCGAATGGGATAGGCATTACAATCTCTTACAACTAAGTAAACTCCTCTAGGGCGCGATCGACAAAAATCTGGTGATAATTGCTATTGCAAAAAAACCATTTGCTCTGGACAGAAACCAATCAATGCCTTTCTCAACAATCGATACCAAAACCACTTCGGTATCACTGTCTGTACTGAACTCAAACTCTAATTCTTCTTTTATTTTTTGATAATTGAAGATTTCCCCATTAAAAACTAAACAGTGGTTTTTATAACGCATTGGCTGGTTGGATCTCGGATCTAAATCAAGAATTGAAAGCCTAAGATGTCCTAGCGCAAAATTTTGTCCTATGAAAACTTCATTATTATCAGGACCCCTATACAACATTGATGCATTCATCTTTTCAATTCTCTTGTTTAGAGAAATAATGCTGCTTTCACGAAAGCTTACTATGCCGTTGATTCCGCACATGCGTTAATTTTATTTTCGTGAGCAACAAGGGCTGTCATTTTTCGATTGTTTCTTGCGCCCAAACCAGCAGGCATTGGCCCAGCTGTTCTTTGGGCAATTCCATACTCACGGTAGCCTGCACCGTTTTTTCCGTCAGCTCTTCCACGCCGTTACAGAGCTGCTCAATGTACTCCGTGTCCAGCGCTTCGCCAACAAGAATACACTCAATGTGCTCGCTTTGCAACCCCTTGGCTAGATTCCCACACACCCAGACTTGTTCTAAGCCCTTTAACCTTCCTGCAACACGGTCCACCAAGGCATCAATGCCTGAGACCTTGCGAACAATAGAGGTTAAATCTGAGGTAAGTGGATGGGACGGGTTCACGCGGTAGAGCTTGCGGCGACCGTCAAGTTCAGACGCCAATAACCCTGCCTCTTCGAGGCGGTTGAGTTCTACGCGTATGCTGTTGGTGTTTTCGTCCAGCTCCTTGGAGAGTCCTTGGAGGTACCCGCTCAAGTTTTGATTGAGAAAGAAGCGCAGTAAGAGCTTCAAGCGGGTTTTGGAAGTAATAAGAGGTCCTAAGAGGTCGATGGGAATCGAAAGGTTTATTTACGGCTTCGCCGCGGTGAGTCCCATACTTTAAAAGAAAAAGTAGCTTGGGCTTACCGGGTTGGCCACCAATAGCTCCTACTGAACTGTTGGCTTTGGTTGGTTTGGAATACGAAAGTACTACCTGAAAAGCACCAAAAAGACACTTGTGAGTACTTTTTTTACTCACTTATTCACTTTTGTCTCGAATTAGACTTTTTTGCTATAACGCTAGAAGGTCGTTGTTGGAGAGCGACAAAGAGAGTTGAATGCCCAGTTCTTTGAGCTGAACGACGGCTTTATGGTGAGCGCGGTCGAGTAAGACGGCTTCTTCGCCAGAGAATTGGCCGGAGGTGATGCGCACAAAATCACCAGGCATGATCTCTGAGATGTCCATGTCCTCGTGATTGTACTCCCCAAGCCATTTTTGGATGATGTGGATCTCAGAATCACGAACTATGGCGGGACAGCGCAGCCAAAACAGGTAGCGCACCGCGCCTGGATAATTAAATACTTCGTCGCGCCTTTTATCTTCAACTTGAATAAAGAGGTAGCCTTTAAATAGTGGCTCTTCAACGACCTTCATACGATCGCTCCACTGACGCTTTACTTTATGTAAGGGGCAATAGACGTTGTATCCCGCAGCCGAGAGACGCTCGGCTACTTTTTTCTCATTTCTGGGCTTGGTATAAAGCACATACCAAGAATCGGCATTGCTGTTCATGGAACTAGTCCGCCATGATGTTACTGGCCTCAACACGGCCAATAAAAAACAGCACGAGCAAGAACCCTGTTATGATGGAACCGAAGACTCCCGCTTTCGCTGCGGAGCCTTTGTCCTTTTGAAGTGGAAAAACAGGCTCGTCAAAATATTTAAAAGGACCTTCAAGGTTCATAAGCTCCGCCTTAGACATCTCCAGACCTTTAATATATTCTCCGTAAGCGACTTTTAACGCTTCCATATCAATGGTTAGGCGCATTTGCTCCATTTTATCTACGGCGCTAATGAGTGAGTTGTTCTGATCTTGGTATTCTCCTAAACGGCGAAGGGTAGCATCTAGGGACAACTCTAATGAGTCCACTTTCTTTTGGAACGCAGCCACTGCGGCCAATCCTTTCTCTTTTTTCCAGTTTTTGAATTGAGCTTCGGTGTTCTCAACGAGCAATGTCGCTAAATCATACGTGAAGCTCTCATCATAAGTAACCACGCTAAATCCAAGCACACCACTTTCTTCATCAAAAGAAGCGCCAAGCACACCTTCTTTAAATCCCAGGGCAACTTGTATGAGCACAGAATCTGTATAGCGCTGATTCATGCCAAATTTGGAAGTGAATTCTTGTGCAAACTCTTCATCCTCTTCTATCGCCTCTTGGTAATAGCGGTCTATCAAACGGCCGTTCTCCAGTTCAGCAGTCATCGCATGAGCAATGTTATTTCTTGAAGTAATGAACTCCTGCACGGTGGCGCTAGACGATGCAGATCCGCCGCCGCCACCTAGACCAAAGCTTGATGCCAAGCGCATGGCGCCACTTAGACCGCCGCTCTCTTCTTGGAAAAACAGTTGATAGGAAGCGGTGTAGGTGGGTTGGGTCAAAAACTTTGTATACAAGGCCGCTATTAGTCCTATGGTAAGTGATAACGCAATAATTTTTGTGCGCTGCGGCCATACGATTGCCCACCACTGCTGAATCTTCAAGATGATGTCCTTCAGGGTGATTTCGTCGTCTGCCATTGGCTGGGAAGAATTAGGCTGCTGCGGTAATTGCTGGTCCATACTATTCTCTTGTGGTTTGGAGCTGCAATTTAGTAAGAATTGGCTTGAAATAGTCCTAATTAAGTCCCGTACTTCATTTAGCTAATGACATAGCTCATTTTTAACGAATACATGTTATACGTTAAACCTTATCTTTGCGGTCAATAAACCAAACTTACCCTCATGAAATTAATGAGAACCTTACTTTGGGCAGTAGTCTTTGTCCCTGCATTACTGAGTGCGCAGCCGTCGCAGCAAGAGGCTCGAAAAATGGCTTACGCTGAGGCAGAGCGTCAAGGCGTTGACCCCGCGGAACTAGAAGCACGCCTGCAAGCGCGCGGAATCAATACCGCCACTTTAACCATGACCGACATACCTCGCGTCCAGCCTATCGTTGAAGAGGAGATCGCGAAGATGAAGGCGGAGCAAAGTGCCAGTGCCTCTACAGAACAGGCCGTAGAAAGCGGTTCTTTGAGTGGTACAGAGATGGCCGCGGAAGGTGTTGAACAGAAAGAAGAGAGTATACAAACGACCACTA
>Ga0257120_1000599_pt1 | contig 25992 bp, 19 predicted proteins | sample SI106_10metaG_FD_190153 | JGI IMG/M metagenome (GOLD analysis project Ga0257120, IMG submission 190153) | Marine microbial communities from Saanich Inlet, British Columbia, Canada - SI106_10 | ecosystem: Environmental > Aquatic > Marine > Inlet | place: Canada: British Columbia | collected... | reverse complement strand
GTCTCATGTACCAGAGCATGCGCAACTTGCATGGGTACTTAATTGCTATACGCAAATGGGTGAGCTTAACCGTATGACCCAATTCAAAGACAAGTCTGCGAAACACGAAGCCAATATCAATGTCGGTTTGTATAGCTACCCAGTACTTCAAGCTGCTGATATTTTGTTATATCAAGCCAATGAAGTGCCAGTGGGTGAAGATCAGAAACAGCATTTAGAGTTAACCCGCGACATCGCGACGCGCTTTAATAATGCTTATGGTGATACGTTAACCATCCCCAATCCGCACATCCCTAAATCAGGTGCGCGTGTGATGAGCCTGCAAGAACCCACTAAAAAGATGTCAAAATCTGATGACAATCCTAATAATTACGTTGGTCTGTTAGAAGATCCAAAAGTACTAACCAAAAAAATAAAACGCGCCGTAACTGATTCTGATGAGCAAGCCAACATCTATTATGATGTTGCTGAAAAGGCAGGTGTCTCTAATCTATTATCGTTATTATCATGTACCACAGGTCAAACGATTGATGAGCTAGTTCCGCAATATACGGATAAAATGTATGGTCATTTAAAAGGGGATGTGGCAACGGCGGTAGTCGATATGTTAACGCCAATTCAAGCCCGTTTTCATGAAATTCGTGCCGACCGAGGTTACTTGGATCAGGTCATGCATCAAGGTGCCGAAAAAGCATCTGAACGAGCAGCCAAAACCTTAGCAGCAGTATATAAAGCCGTTGGGTTTATTCCTGCTCGTTAAGACTCAACTTCCACTCTCTTTCCTTGCAGAGAACATATGCTGTTATTAATCGATAACTATGATTCGTTCACGCACAACCTAGCTCGATACTTCGTCGAGTTAGGTCAAGACGTGCGTGTCGTGCGAAACGATGCGATAACTGTCGCGCAGATCACCGCGTTAAATCCCGATTACTTAGTGCTATCACCGGGCCCATGTACCCCAAACGAATCCGGTATTACTCTTGCTGCCATCGCTGAATTTGCAGGTAAGATACCCCTGTTAGGCGTATGTTTAGGGCATCAAGCGATTGCACAAGTATTTGGTGCCACCATCAGCAATGCTACCACCATAAAACATGGAAAAACCGCTCAAGTAAATCACATCACCGGCCGATTATTTAAGGGTGTAGCTGATCCTTTTACTGCCACCCGATATCATTCATTGATTATCGAGCCATCCACATTAAGTGCAAATTTTACCGTGACGGCATGGTGTACTCCAGTGCAAAGTGATGCTAACAGTGCCACTCTGAGCAAGGATGATATAGAGATCATGGCGATAGAAGATGAACAACAGCATATCTATGGTGTGCAATTTCATCCTGAATCGTTATTAACCGAACATGGACACGATATTTTAGATAATTTTCTGCGTTGTATGGAAAGTTGCACAGCAGCATAATCGGTTACATCTATACTCATTTTCACGTCAATTAGAAAGGTGTTGCTTAGTGTCCATCCCACAACTAGCATTGTTTGAACAATTTGTCGCTTCGCTAGATCATGCCCGTACTGTATCGCCTTTTTTTAAGGCAAAGCATCCTGAGTTTGGCCATGGTTCGATCGTGAGCAAAAAAGATTTCTTTTTGGATGTGGACAAACAGTTCGATATTCTACATAAAGAACAAATGCAAAGTGCAGAAAAAGCCCTAATGAAAGACGAGTTTGAAAGCTTACGAGACGTGACACCAGATCCATCTGCATTAGCTGAGCTGGTTGCACAGCATGCAAGTTACGTCAGTGATGCCATTATTAAGGAAATGACATTTAGCTATTTACCCATTCACACGTTGTTTCGTCAATTAGCGCACAATGATTACGAACAATCTGCGCCACAATTAATCAACTCCTGTGAACGCTATGTCCAAACCCGGATGCTCCTAAAACAACATTTGATTTCAGCAGACACCGCTAAGACTCAATGATTCCAATTGCAATTTTCAGGCAGACAACTCAGTGCATTGAACAAAATGGCGATAAAACAACTGAAATTTGTTGATTTGAGTTAACCCCTTATTCATTTTTTTTAACATAATTAGTCGAAAACCTCTGCAGCAGTAAATTCAGGTCGAAGCTAAGCTGCAAATGGGTCACCTTACTGGCTTCGACCCAATCTACTTACATAGTTATGCGCTTTTTATGCAAGACCTGTCAAAGCCTTGATATACCTAGCTTAAAACCATTTACAAGTGCCGTAAAACCCCCTATTCTTAGAACATTAATAATGTATTTAAAAGGTATTCCTATGCAAGTCACACGTGAGTTATTTAATGAAGTGATGGTCCCAAACTACAACCCCGCAGCAATGATCCCTGTGCGCGGTCAAGGCTCTCGCATATGGGACCAAGATGATAACGAATACATTGATTTTGCAGGCGGGATTGCCGTAAACGTATTAGGCCATTGTCACCCTGAACTGGTTAAAGTCTTAAAAGAGCAAGGCGAAAAATTGTGGCATTTATCGAATGTCTATACCAATGAACCGGCTCTGCGTTTAGCTAAAAAACTAACTGAAGCCACGTTTGCTGAACTCGTTTATTTTGCTAACTCCGGCGCTGAAGTAAACGAAGCAGCATTAAAACTTGCTCGTCGTTGGGCATTAGATCATTACGGCCCAGAAAAAGACCAAATCATTGCCTTCAACCAAGGTTTCCATGGTCGCACTTTCTTCACTGTTACCGTGGGCGGACAGGCGGCGTATTCCGATGGTTTTGGTCCTAAGCCCGGCGGTATTGCCCATACGCCATATAATGATTTAGCAGCACTTGAAGCGATCATGTCAGATAAAACCTGTGCAGTTATGATGGAGCCATTGCAAGGTGAAGGTGGGATCATTTGCCCTGATCCTAAATTTGTTAAAGGCGTGCGTGCATTGTGCGACAAACATAATGCGTTATTGATTTTTGATGAAGTCCAATCTGGTATCGGTCGTACCGGTGATTTATTCGCCTATATGGGTTTAGATGTTATACCTGATATTTTAACCTCAGCTAAATCGTTAGGCGGCGGCATTCCAATTGGCGCTATGCTCACGACTAAAGCGATTGGTGAACATCTAAAAGTCGGTACTCACGGTTCAACCTATGGTGGTAACCCATTGGCTTGTGCCATTGCCGAACGCGCACTAAATATTATTAATACTCCAGAGATACTAGCCGGTGTAAAGGCAAAAGAAGCGTTATTCCGTGAACACCTAGAACGCATTAATGCCAAGTACCATGTCTTTTCTGAAATTCGAGGAAAAGGGATGTTACTAGGTTGTGCGATGAATGAAAAATACCAAGGTCGTGCACGTGATTTTATGGTTGCTGCTACAGCGAAAGGGACTATGTGCCTTATTGCTGGCATGAACGTCATTCGCTTTGCCCCATCATTAGTGATCCCTGATGAGGATATTATTGAAGGCTTAGCACGTTTTGAGGCTGGTATTGCTCATGTACTCGAACAAGATGCTCTGCTAGCACAATCTGCTTAATTGTTGATTTGATATGAATATTATCAGACCGATACGCACATCTGATTTTAAGGCATTGTATGAAATTGCCGAAGAATCAGGTGTGGGGTTTACATCATTACCCGTCAATGACAATTTATTAGCTAAAAAAATCACACGTTCTGAAGCATCTTTTACTAAAGAAGTCAGCAGCCCGAAAAATGAAAGCTATTTGTTTGTCATGCAAGACAGCACGACCGAAGCAGTGGTCGGAACTTGTGGTATTGAAGCTTGCGTAGGTATTGAAGATGCTTTTTATCACTACCATTTAGGTAAAGTCGTGCATGCTTCACGGGAGCTTAACATCCATAACACCGTTGAAATATTAACGGTATGTAATGATTACTCAGGAATCAGTGAAATTTGCACGTTGTTTTTACGCGAACCAGAACGACAGCCGAACATGGGTCGATTTTTATCGAAAGTACGTTTTTTGTTTATGGCGGAACATCAGCACCGCTTTACTGAACGCGTTATCGCAGAAATGCGAGGTGTCAGTGATGAAAACGGACGTTCTCCATTCTGGGAATGGTTAGAAAAACACTTTTTCTCTATGGATTTCCCGACTGTAGATTATCTTACTGGCATTGGTAACAAAGTCTTTATTGCTGAGTTAATGCCTAAATATCCGATTTATGTGAATCTGTTATCCCAAGCCGCTCAAGCTGCCATTGGCAAAGTCCATGACAAAACTAAACCGGCATTGGCATTGCTTGAAAAAGAAGGGTTTAAATGCCGTGGATATGTAGATATTTTTGATGCAGGCCCGACGATTGAAGCAGAGGTGGATACGTTAAAAACAGTACGTGAATCTATACGTAAACCAGCGTTAATCGCCACTATTAATCCACAAGCCCCACTGCACATTATTATTAATACTCAGGTTGCTGATTTTAGAGCTGTGCTCCAGCCGGTAGAAATCACCGATCATCATATCTTGATCTCGCGTGAAACTGCCAAAGCATTACATGTGCACAACAGCGACATGATCAGAATTGCACCTTTAAGATAAGCCAGCCAACTGGCACGACAACACGACAGGATTTTATTATGCACACCCATTATATTAATGGTCAATGGCTCGCTGGTGAAGGCGCTCAGTTACATTCTATTGACCCTGCAAAAAATACCACCATTTGGAGCGGTCAAGCTGCCTCACCCGCTCAAGTAGACACTGCTATTGCCGCTGCTCGTTCTGCATTTACTCATTGGGGAGCGTTAAGCGTGACCGAGCGTTTGGTATATATCCATGCCTATGAACAACAACTCAAAGACCATCAGGACGAATTAGCCCTCGCGATTGCCCAAGAAACCGGTAAGCCGATGTGGGAAACTAAAACGGAAGCGGCTGCCATGGTGGGTAAAATCGCACTCTCGATCAAATCCTATCAAACTCGCACCGGTGTAACCGAAAATCCAATGCCATTAGGTAAAGCGTTTATCCGCCATAAACCTCACGGTGTTGTCGCGGTATTTGGTCCTTATAATTTTCCAGGTCATTTACCCAATGGGCATATCGTACCGGCTCTAATTGCTGGTAATACGATTGTTTTCAAACCCTCAGATTTAACGCCGATGGTTGCCCAAACTATGGTTAAACTTTGGGACGCAGCTAACTTACCTAAAGGTGTATTAAATTTACTGCAAGGTGATATCACAACGGGTAAAGCCCTTGCTGCGCATGATCATATTGATGGCTTGTTTTTCACAGGATCGTCTAACACAGGTAAATTACTGCATGAACAATTTGCAGGACATCCTGGAAAAATCCTAGCCCTAGAAATGGGCGGGAACAACCCGTTAATCGTCGCACAAGTGAATAATATCGATGCCGCAGTGCATGATATTGTACAATCAGCATTTATAACATCCGGACAACGCTGTACGTGTGCACGTCGTTTATTTATTCCCAATACCGCACAAGGTGATGCGATACTCGCTCGTTTGATTGAGGTAACCCAACGTATCGAAGTCGGTCAATACGATGCCGAGGAGCAACCGTTTATGGGCGCGATGATTTCAGCAAAAGCAGCAGCCATGATGGCTCAAGCTCAAGTTGCACTGATTCAATTAGGCGCACAAGTGTTAGTCGAGTTAACGCACTTAGATAGCGACACAGGCTTTGTTAGCCCAGGGATCATTGATGTGACGAATATTCTTGATGTATTACCAGATGAAGAACATTTTGGACCACTCTTAAAAGTCATTCGTTACAACACATTTAAGGACGCGATTGCTGAAGCGAACAACACCAAATTTGGTCTATCGGCGGGTCTGATTGCTGATGATGCACAGTTATATGATCAGTTTTTTCAACAGATCCGTGCAGGCATCGTTAATTGGAACCGTCCTATCACTGGTGCCAGTGGGGCTGCCCCATTTGGTGGGATCGGTGAAAGCGGTAATCACCGTGCCAGTGCATTTTATGCTGCGGATTACTGCGCCTATCCGGTAGCTTCTGTTGAATTAGAAGCCACCACATTACCTGGAACATTAAATCCAGGCTTGCACTTTTAACGACAAGTCATTACAAGGAATAAAGTTATGCATACCAGTACTAGTGATTTATTTGCAGGTTTATGGGCTGATTATGTCACGATTACACCATCAGCTGCGCGTATTCATAAGTTATTGCAGCAACATGATAATAATAATGAGATTATTAATGACCACATTGCGTTGCGTACATTTAACGTATCCGGTTTAGCTGTTGCAGACTTGGCTGTCCATTTTACCCAATTAGGGTATGTCCAGAGCGGTGAATACGACTTTAATAGTAAAAAACTCAACGCGTGGCATTTTCAACATCCGAACCCTACCCAACCCAAAGTGTTTATTAGTGAGTTACGCGTAGACGAATTATCTACCAACGCCCAAGCAATTATTCAAAAAATGCTAGCTAATATGGATTTGGCCGTTGTGGCGTCTGATAACTTCCTGTACTCAGGTACACATTGGCAAGTCAGTGAAGCCGATTACCGTACCTTACTAGCAGAGTCTGAATATGCAGCGTGGTTAGCCGCTTGGGGCTTTAGAGCGAATCATTTTACGGTGAGTATTAATCATTTAAGTTCAATACATGAATTGACTGACGTAAATGCGCTACTCAAAGAAAATGGGTTTGTATTAAATACATCCGGCGGTGAGATAAAAGGCAGTCCAGAGGTATGTTTAGCGCAATCTTCAACTATGGCGGATAGCATGCCGGTAGTATTTAGTGATTCCACGGTGGCCATTCCTAGCTGTTTTTATGAGTTTGCGCAACGTTATGCCATGGAGAGTGGTGAACTTTACCAAGGATTTGTGGCGGCTTCTGCGGATAAGATATTCGAAAGTACGAATGTTAACTAATCTAAACTATTGCCGACCAGCCTTAGCATCCCACATTAAAAAACAAAAAAGGCGCTTAACATTAAGCGCCTATCTATTATTAGACCGTTATGGTCAAAATCAGTAAACTAGTCTTCACCAAACAAATCATCTGATTGTGGCGCAGTAACATTATTCGACTGCGTATCAGATGCACTATCTGGATTGAGGCTATGGTCAACGATGCCATCATCTAAAGCGTCAACTTGGTGTCCGTTTAACACTTCAACCCCATCAACACGTTGTAAGCCTCGTGGTAATTTATTGCCTCGACGTCCGCGTTCACCATAATAATGCTCCAGATCCGCTGCTTTAAGTGTCATACCGCGTTTACCAGCTAAGACTTTGACATCACTGCCAAGGGGCACGACAGCAATCGCTACAACAAACTCTTCGCGTGTTTTTGATTTAGCTGACGGAATATTTATAATCTTGTTGCCTTTACCTTTACCTAAACTCGGTAAATCACGTAATGGGAACAACAACATCCGCCCTTCATTCGAAATCGATAAACACAAATCCGTCGCAATATCATTCACTCGAACCGGCGTTAATACTTTGGCTGCATTAGGTAATGATAAATAGGCTTTACCCGCTTTATTTTTACTTAACATATCGGCAAACAAACCCACAAACCCATATCCAGCGTCACTCGCCATCAAGAATTTCTGTTGTTCCGTCGCCATGATCACATGTTCAAACTTCTCACTTGAGACCATATTAAAGCGACCGGTTAACGGTTCGCCTTGGCTTCTTGCAGACGGTAAAGTATGGGCATCACAACTAAAACTGCGACCCGAGCTATCAATAAAGACCGCCGGTTGATTGCTCCGTCCTGTAGCACTCGCTTGATAAGTGTCATCGCCTTTGTAACTTAAATTAACGACGTCGACATCATGCCCTTTGGCACAACGCGCCCAACCTTTATCGGATAACACAACAGTGACCGCTTCCGATGGTACCAACTCTTTTTCTGTTAATGCTTTGGATTCGCCACGCGAAACAATTGGAGAACGACGTTCATCACCGTATTTTTCGGCATCAGCTTGTAATTCTTTTTTGATCAGCGTTTTCATTCGGCGATCAGAACCTAATGTGGTTTGCAGATAATCTCGTTCTTTGCTCAATTCATCTTGTTCACCCTTGATCTTCATTTCTTCGAGTTTAGCAAGATTACGTAATTTCAAATCTAAGATGGCTTCGGCTTGCGTATCTGATAATCCAAACCGTGACATTAATTCATTTTTAGGTTCATCGTGATGGCGAATAATTTCAATGACTTCGTCAATATTCAAAAACGCGATCATCAGACCTTCAAGAATATGTAAACGTGCCAATATTTTATCTAAACGGTATTGCAGACGACGTGTAACGGTATCGCGCCTAAACGTTAACCATTCACTTAAAATTGATTTAAGATCTTTGACCTTAGGACGACCGTCCAACCCGATCATATTAATATTTACACGATAGTTTTTTTCTAAGTCGGTGGTCGCAAATAAATGCGCCATCAACTGGTCAATATCCACACGATTAGAACGGGGTGTAACCAATAGGCGAGTCGGATTCTCATGGTCCGATTCATCGCGTAAATCAGTCACCATCGGTAATTTTTTGGCTTGCATTTGAGCTGCAATTTGTTCCAAGATCTTGCCGCCAGAGGCTTGATGAGGCAACGCAGTAATAATGATGTCACCATTTTCTTCGTGATATACCGCACGCATTTTAATCGAGCCACGTCCAGTTTCATAAATCTTTTGAATATCAGCGCGAGGCGTAATGATTTCGGCATCGGTCGGATAATCAGGGCCTTGCACATGCTCTAACAGCTCACTTAGCTCGGTACGGGAGTTGTCTAATAACAAGGAGCAGGCATTGGCTAATTCACGCACATTATGCGGAGGAATATCGGTAGCCATACCTACGGCGATACCGGTAACGCCATTGAGTAAAATATGCGGTAAGCGCGCTGGCAAGACTTTCGGCTCTTTTAGAGTGCCATCAAAATTAGGCGACCAATCCGCCGTACCTTGACCCAGCTCAGCTAATAATACTTCTGAAAAACGAGATAAACGTGCTTCGGTATAACGCATTGCAGCAAATGACTTAGGATCATCTGGCGCTCCCCAGTTACCTTGTCCATCCACTAATGGATAACGGTAAGTAAACGGTTGTGCCATTAATACCATTGCTTCATAACAAGCTGAATCACCATGTGGGTGAAATTTACCCAAGACATCACCGACAGTACGAGCCGATTTTTTATACTTCGCATTATTGCTCAAGCCTAAATCAGACATCGCATAAATAATACGTCGTTGAACCGGTTTTAAGCCATCGCCAATATGCGGCAATGCGCGATCCATGATGACGTACATCGAATAATTAAGATAAGCATCTTCCGTGAAGCGTCGCATGGGGAGTTGCTCTATTCCATCTTGATTAATGGTGACTTCGTTACTCATAGGGATCCAAAAGATTCTTGTTATTGGTCTAGTTTCAAATAATAATACATTATGTTAACTAGTGATACGCTAATGAGGTGTATTGCATTAAAAAATCAAAATATTCATGTCAGATACCCGCGTCACCACATATTGGAAAGGATTATTGGTGCTAGTGATGCTCGGTTTATCATTGCCGACATTAGCGTTAGAGCCAATTTCTATAATACCAAATCAGAATTTAACCGTTTTTTTCTCAGGATTGATTTATGGTAGTTTAGGCATTTTATCGCTGTATAACTTAAGCCTATTTTTTACACAACGCGACAAGTCTTCATTATTCTTTTTAGCTTATGTGGTCTGTATATTAATTTGGATGAATATTTCATTAGTCAACTTTACCAGTAAAATGGTTCCGCTGCCTGCCACCGACCGTCATCTCGAATTACCCATTGAACTTATCTTACTGATTCCATTTTCAGCAGGTTTATTTTTAATGGCGTTCACCGAGAAAACATTTCGACGCATTGATAAAAGCAATTTTACATCCGTGGCGATCTTGTTATTATTATTGCTTACCGGTATCTGTTTATTCAATTTTGGCGTAAGTATTAGTTCCAAAAATACTATAATTCTCGCACTACTTGGAGTGTCATCGTTAAGTTATAGCGTAATTAGCTCACAACAAATCAAGACACCTTCATCGCCTATCCTCTTTTGTTTTGTCGGTATGATTTTGCCTTTTTTCTACACTATTTACTTATCTATAGAGCAATATTTCAACCCAGATAAATCGAGTTTTTTATCGATCACGACTGCATTTATTTTTTTATTACAAGCAATCGTGTTTACATTTGCTCTAAACTACAAGCGCAAAAATTACTCATTGAAGAAATACATGCAATTACCGCCGATTTACATTCGAAAATTGAAGTCATTAATACTCAAAACCACAGTCTAGATAACGCTCGTAAAAAAGCATTAAAAGCCAGTAATATTAAATCTCGATTTTTAGCTAATATTTCTCATGAAATACGTACCCCCCTAAACGCGATTCTAGGTTTTAGCCAACAACTAAAAAACAATTCTCAACCAGAAGAAAGAACCGAGCAAATTAATCTCATCAATATCGCTTCACAAAATTTATCATCTTTGGTCAATGAATTGTTGGATTTTTCTAAAATTGAAGCTGGGAAATTTAAAATTACTAACAGTAAATATCACTCATTAGAATTTTTTGAAGACATTGTAGAAATCAACTCTAAATCAGCACAACTCAAACAGTTAGCATTTAATTTTTATTTAAATAATCTTCCAAGGCAATTAGAAGGTGATTTTTTACGCATTAAGCAAGTCATTACTAATTTATTGAGTAATGCCCTAAAATTTACCCAATCCGGACATGTATCATTGAGCGTCGTATGCAATAACTTACCCAATGAGATGGTTGAACTTATTATTAAAGTTGACGACACAGGATCTGGTATTTCTGAGAACAATATCAAAAAATTGTTTTCTGCTTTTTCACAAGTTGATGATGAAATTAATATAGAGAACCAGGGAAGTGGACTTGGATTAGCGATCAGCCGAGATATTATTAAAATGATGAAAGGTTCGATCAATGTCATTTCAGAAGAGCGTATTGGCACTTCATTTGTGGTAAAAGTGCAACAAAAAGTGCTTGATAGCCAAGGAATTTACGATAATCAAGACTCATTTATCGATAAACGAGTCTTGATTATCGACCCAAATCCCGAGTCTCGCCGCAATACCGCTCGCCTTTTAAAACTCGCAGGTATGGTTACTACCAGTGCTGAAAGCTGTGAGTTTTTAGCTTCTTTATCTAACGATACTAAGTTACCAAAATTCGATTTTTGTTTCATCACATTGCCACAAGATAAATCTGTTGAGCGAGTCGCATTTTTAGAACAAATAGAACATATCAATCCCAAAAAAATTATTATTTTATATTCAGGATGTAAGCCTATAGAGCAACACGACCCTTTTAACAGCAAAGTATCCAAGCAAATGATGCTCCCTTTTACGCTGTCCAAATTGCGCAGTATATCCAATTTACAACAGCATGAAAACATCAGCCCGATCCAACGAAAACTTCATAATCTCCCGCTCTTATCCGTCCTCGCGGTAGATGACATGCCTATTAATTTAAAATTATTGACTACGTTTTTAAAGAATTCGAAAATCAATTTAACCACTGCCAATAGTGGGTCTGCCGCAATCGAGCAGTGCAAAAAAACAGAGTACGATTTGATATTGATGGATATCCAAATGCCGAATATAGATGGAGTACAAACAACGCAACATATCCGCAAAATTGCACTCAACATGGGTACACCTATCATCGCGTTAACTGCACATGCTTTTAATGAAGATAAACAACGCTTTTTATCATCTGGCTTTGACGATTTTTTACCCAAACCGATTGACTTAGAATGCTTAATCAAGGTAATTGAGCTGTGGTGTAAACGACCCGATAGCGAAGCTTTTTCAGCGCCTAAAGTAGTGTCATTAGATAGTGTTGCGCTAGTATCGCTCGATTGGGAATTAGCGGTTAAACGGGCTAATTATAATGAACATGCCGCCCGAGAATTGCTAGGTGAATTTGTCATCATGCTACCCAAAATGATCCACAATATTAAAGCCGACCAAGAGATGTCAAGACTCAATTTAGTCCATGATAATGTACACAAACTCCATGGTGCATGTTGCTATACTGGTGTCCCTCGTTTACAGCGATTGTGTTTAGAGATTGAGTCACAATTTAAAACGGACTGCTTAGATAGACTGGAATTAAATTTAGATGCGCTGGCGGAGGAAGCAAATCTAATTGTGAAAGCTGCTCAAGAGTGCATAAACCAAAGCATTGACTAACTATAATTGATGCGTGTTTTGACATCGTCATGGCATGCGCGAACCAATACCACAAACTCGTCGGCGGTCCGATCTAACTCAGCTTCATTGACATAAATATCGTATCCTAAGCGGTCTCTGAGCTTTTGCATCCTATTAGCAAACATTCCCTGAACGCCAGTCAAAATATCTCCTTCTGGAAGTTTATGCTTTTGATTTTCAATTAAATCGCTACTAGGACATTGTCCCGTTTTACAGCTCGGATCGGTATTTTGCATCAATAATGGCCGTTGCTCCATCAGTAAATTGGTCATCAGACGTTGCGAAATATGACCAAACAATGGCGTATACGATTTGATCCTAAACCCCACCATACTTAAGTCAACTTGCTCTAACCCCCGAGTGACCCGTGGCGTATCAATCCGTTGAATATTTTCCCAAGTAATAAACCAAGTGCCATATCGATGATGGTATTTGATGCCGTCAGGATTAATAATTAAAGAATGTTCCGGTTCTTTTAGTTTAAAGAAGCCAATAACAAGTGCAATAATGCCAATTGCAATACAAGCAATCGCGACGAGAACAAACTGCTCAGGCACGATCCCCAGTAACACAAATCCAAGTATTATTGCAACGACACCCGCTAACAAACTAGTTAATCCATTGCCTTTGGAAGCGGCTCGGATCCGAATTATTTGTTCTTCTGTAATAGAATGCTGTTCAGTTTCAATCACAGTATTGTTCTCACTATTTAAGTCATTAGCCATAGATATAAGAGCATACTTATAACACCATATAAAATAATATAGCGCCAACGTATACAATACGCACTGTCAGTATGCCAAATTTGTTTAATTTTGTTCCACATGCGCCATTCTCGCTGCATATTTTGCCGCAATTCGGGCGTTTTTACGTGCTCTAATACGGCATAAGGTGGCTATAATGACTGGTGTATAAAGCAATGATAGCAAGATTGAAAATCCGACGCCACCCGCTAGCACGACCGCCAGTGGTGGCCAAAATGATCCCGATGTAAACAGTAACAATGGTATCAAACCACCAACAGTGGTAAACGTGGTGGATAAAATATGCCGACTACAACTCATCGTTTCAGCAATAATTTCTTCTGTATCGCCGGCTAACGCTTTGGGGTTGGCATTGATCGCCGCTATCACCACTATCGACCCATTAATGGCAACACCGATTAATCCTGCGCAACCTAAAACAGGATTGAAACCAATCGCTTGACCTGACAACCATAAACTCAACATGCCCAAGCCTACTGATAAAATCATGACTGAGCCAATCACGGCTGCAAAGCGCACACTTTTAAACGTTAGGATCAATGCCGTAATCATCATCACGACTAAGACCGGCGCATACGTCGCTAATTGCCCTATCGCTTCTTGTTGTTTATTGGCATCCCCGGCCATCTTGATTCGGTATCCATCTGGTAATGGATAATTTTCTAATGCTGCACGAATTTGATTCGATGCGTCCACAGGTGGCACACCTTGCATTAAATAGCCTTGGACACGATTGACACGCTCTCCATCTTTGCGGGTGATACCCGAAATAGCAGGTTGTAAATTAAAGTCGCCTAACGCTGCAACCGGCAACCAAGGGTTACTCGCATTATGCCCTCTTGCGGCTAATGGCAATGCTGCCAAACCAATCAAATCACTGCGCTGCTCATTACCGATCCGCACTTTTATCGGGATCTCTTCTGTTTGTTCGACAATAGAGCCACCAAACTGACCATTTAACGCGAGTTGCAGTTGCCCTGATAACTCATTCAAGTTTAGCCCTGAATTACTCGCACGGTCTCGTGTGGTATCAATGATAAGCTCAGGCTCAGAGACTGTAATTGACGCAATCGATTGCGATAAGCCTGGCGTATTAGCCATCACTAAACGAATATCTTGACCAATTTGTTCCAGAATCTCCAGATTCGGACCATACACATCCACTTCAACCGGCGCTGGAATAGGGGGTCCTTGTCCAAACGGTTTAACTATCACTTTTGCTTGCGGAAACTCAGATTGTAAATCAAGTTGCAAACGATCAATCATTTTAGCAGCGCGCTCCATCGAGTCGACAGTAATGACGCCATTCGCATATTCAGGAGAATTATCTTTATTCATGACCTGATTGTAATACACCATGGGTGTGGAATTACCCACCAACCACGTGACTTGTTTGATACCCTCGTACTCATTAATCACTTCGTCCATCGATAAAGCAAGCTGATAAGTGGCATTAATCGAACTGCCTGAGGGTAAATACGCTTCAACGACAAACTGGTCGCGATCTGCCGAAGGAAAAAACACGTTCGCTAACGTCGTCGCCAAACCAAACCCTAACAAACAAATCACAATACATGCAGGTAGGACAAGCAGAGGTTTATGTAACGCCTTACGCAACAATTCTGCAAACGCTGAAGAAACTTGAGGTAACTGAAAACCTTGGGCATACCATGGCGCATCCACTGCATGCGATTTAGGTAAAAAGCGCGCAGCTAAAGCCGCGATAACCGTAATCGATAACCAAAATGACCCAACTAGTGCCATTACCACCGACACAGCAATGGAGCCAATGAAATCACCAATATTACCATTGAGTAAAAATATTGGCATAAAGCCTAAAATCGTCGTTAACGTTGAAGCAAACAATGGCGCAAATAAATGCTGAATACTCTTCGTAAATGCCTCAACTCTAGTGGCATTATGTTTCAGTAAATTTTGTCTTATCTCGTCGGTCATAACAATGGCATTATCAATCAACAGCCCAATGGCTATGATGATGCCAAATATCGACATTTGATGAATTTGCTCATCAAAAAATGCTAACGAAAATACCGCAAAAAATGCACTCATTGGAAGCGACAATCCTACTATCCACGAAGACTTTATCCCCATGAAAAATAAGACCACCAGCATGACTACCGCAGAGCCCAAAATTAAATTACCCGTTAACTCTGTCAAACGCTCTTGGGTGTAACTGTTTTGTTCAAAAATTAAATCAACGTCAACTGAACCACCATAAGTTTGGGTGAAATGCTCCGCTTGTTGTTTGATTTGTTCTGTCCAATAATCGACCCGCACATTATTTTGCATTCGAGCAGCCACAAATACCACTTCATCACCATTCAATATGGCTTTATGCAACATGGGTGTTTGCCAATCGCGCGTGACTTGTGCCACATCAGATACTCGTAAATAATTACCATTTTCTGAAAACACTGGGATGTTATTAATGACATCTAAACTTGCCAGCTCTTGCGCGACTTGTACTCGAATATTAATCTGGTCAGCATACACCACACCCGCTGGTAATTTAGGGTCGGCATTGGAAATTGCTTCAGACACATCTTGAGCCGTTATACCTATGCTAGCGAGTTTATCTGGATCGATACTGACGGTGATTTGCTCTGTCGGTTGTCCGAAAATATTAACGATTTCGGTTCCACCAATATTACGGAATTGATCCGATATCTCACTAGCAAAACGCCCCACCATGGCTAATGACGTCGTATCAGGGTACTTAGCTTTTAAAGCAAACAATACAGTAAACGACGTAGCGCCTCGTTTATCTTCTAATATTGGTGTCCCTGCACCTGGAGGGAAACGGGCAGCAGCATCATTCATGCTGTCACGAATTTTAGAAAATATTTGTTGATTATTTGAGTTATCAACCGAATCTTGTAGCTCGATTAACAAAGCTGAAAAACCGGCTTTGGAAGTCGATTCTATGAATTTTATTTCAAACAATTCGCGGAGCTCGTCTTCAAGCACATCAGTCACTAACGCCTCAACTCGTTCAGCAGAGGCGCCAGGAAAAGCAGTTAATATCAATGCATTGCGTAAATCAATACGCGGGTCTTCAAGACGGGGCAACGTTTGAATCGCAGATAACCCTGCTACCAATACGATAATAATTGTTAAAGCAAGTAGATGCCCACTACGCACAAACATAGTATACCAAGGATAGGTGTGTTGTTTTTCAGCCATCGCAACGGTTCCTTATTGAGTAATATTAGGAGCAATATCACTCACGCGGGCATTGACATTTTGGCGCGCGACAAATCGATGCGTTCCTCCGATCACTAATAAATCTCCGTCTTGTAATGCCCCCGTAATAAAGGCACGTTCACCATCAGAATAAATAATCTCAACAGCACGTGTCGCAACTTGAGTCGCCCCTTCATTACCCACTACATAGACATTCCACATCCCGCGAACTCCATTAGCCAGAGCTGAAATCGGTACCCACACACCAAATTGATTCAATTCAATCGCCAAATCAACCGCAATTAAATCACCGACTAAGGTGACGGCATTAGCATTAACTGAAAACACAGTATCAACTGTACGTGTGCGTAAATTACGCTGCGATCCAATCGTCAATAACTGACCGCGCACCGCTGATTCACCAATGCGTAAATCATACAACTCTCCAATTTGTAATGTCCCTGCCACCTCAGGTGGGAGGGCAATACGCGCGCTCAACGTCGCATTATTAGCAATTTCAAATATCGGCTGTCCGACATTCACCACCGCTCCCGCATCAACGACGCGAGCCACGATATCTGCAGTGTAAGGGGCGAGGATTGTGGATTTTTCTAATTCTAACGTAAGTGTATCTAGCTGAGCCTGAATTTGGGCTAAGCGCGCTTGGGCAATGTTGTTTGCTTCTTTAGCTTCATCTAAACGTTGCGGGGATTCGAGCTTAGAACGAACTAATGACACCACTCGCTTTTCTGAAATGCTAGCTAAGCGCGCCTCCGCAATGGCTAATTCCAATGCAGCTCGAGCCTCTAATAATTGCGCATCGATGCGTTTGGTATCTAGGCGAGCCAAAAGATCGCCGCGGTTTACCCGCTGTCCATCTTCGACTAAAACATCTGCAACGCGACCTGCTCGTTCAAATCCGATCATTGCTTGTGATGTTGATTCCACTCGTCCCATTGCCCGATAACGTTTTGCAAACGTGTTTTGATATTTCACAGGAAGGACATTCACAGTTTGTTCAACTAAAGCAGGGTTTTCTTGTTGCGCTCGGCCATTGCCAGAAAACATCATCAAAACCATTAATAATAAGACACTCCCCCCAACTAAACCTAAAAGTAGCGGTTGGTTAGGCCGTTGAGAACTTGATGATGACATGGTTTTCCTTAACAAAATACAATGTGATAATGATAGCCTAATGCTAATGTATAAATACTAGTCCGTCCAGTGTGATTATTAAACACCTGCATGCTCAGCGAAAACAATCTAATGGTCATTTATGCTAGCAATCGTATTTGCACACTACCTTTGACACAATTATTTAAGTTAACTCGTTGGTGCCCCTAGGCATAACGGCTTGGTATTTGATATAATCTGACAAATTCTATTCTTGAACACGACTATGAGTGCACAAACCTTTAATTTTGCTGGGCAGCACATCCTTTCCGTTAATCAATTTAACCGTGATGCGATTGAGTATATTTTCCACATCGCCAATCAAATGCGACCCTATGCCCAACGCCAAAAACGGACTGAGGTCTTACGTGGTGCTATTTTAGGTAATCTATTTTTTGAACCGAGTACTCGTACACGAGTCAGCTTTGGTACCGCCTTTAACTTACTCGGTGGTGAAGTCCGCGAAACGGTAGGCATGAGTAATTCCGCACTAGCAAAAGGCGAATCACTGTATGACACCGCGCGTGTATTGAGTGGTTATTCAGACATTATTACGATGCGTCACCCCCAAGCTGGTTCGGTTGCCGAGTTTGCTGCAGGCTCACGTGTTCCTGTAATCAATGGCGGTGACGGCGCCAATGAGCACCCTACTCAAGCTTTGTTAGACTTATACACTATTGAAAAAGAATGCCAATCCCACGGAACGAAAATTGATGGTCTGCACATCGCCATGATTGGTGACTTGAAATACGGTCGCACAGTTCATTCTCTGTGCAAATTATTAAGTCTATATAACAACATTCATTTTACGCTTATATCACCCACTGAATTAGCTATGCCTGAGTCCATTCTCACTGCAATTACTAATGGCGGGCATAAGCTAACGATCACCGACCAATTATCTGGCAGTGTTGATGCCGACATTTGTTACCAAACTCGCATCCAAGAAGAACGTTTTACCTCGCAAGATGAAGCCGATAAATTCCGTGGTAAATTTCGTCTTGACCAAGCTATTTATACCAAGCATTTTCAGTCCAAGACTGTGATTATGCATCCTTTACCACGTGATTCACGTGCAGAAGCAAACGAACTGGATAATGATTTAAACCAGCATCCTAACCTCGCAATATTCAGACAAACTGATAATGGCGTATTAGTACGTATGGCATTGTTTGCCTTAACGTTAGGAGTGGAAACTATTATGCAGCAACATGAAAAGCCAGTTTTATGGCAAACGCCAAAGAGTACTCTATGACTAAATCTGAAGAATTATTTGCCCGCGCCCAATTAACTATTCCTGGTGGCGTTAACTCACCGGTTCGCGCATTTAAAGCTGTGGGTGGCACGCCCCGCTTTATTTCCAAGACTGACGGCCCGTATATGTGGGATGCTGATGGCAATCGCTATATCGATTACATTCAATCATGGGGCCCGATGGTGCTTGGTCATAACAATGAAAAAATCCGTGAGGCGGTCATTGCTGCTAGTTATAACGGGTTGAGTTTTGGCGCGCCAACGGAAGCTGAAATTCACATGGCTGAAAAAGTAAATAAACTCGTCCCATCAATGGAAATGGTGCGCATGGTGAATTCGGGTACCGAAGCAACCATGTCAGCCATTCGCTTAGCTCGTGGCTACACTGCCCGTGACAAAATATTAAAGTTTGAAGGCTGTTATCATGGCCATGCCGATGCATTACTTGTTAAAGCAGGTTCAGGCGCCTTAACTATGGGTGTTCCGTCTTCTCCTGGTGTGCCAGAAAGCTTTGCGAAACACACGCTTACGGTTGAATTTAATAATCTGGATAGCGTCCGAGCCGCATTTGCAGAGTACCCTGAAGATATAGCCTGTATTATCGTGGAGCCGGTAGCCGGTAATATGAACTGCATTCCTCCAGTTGAAGGATTCTTACAAGGCTTACGCGATGTCTGTGATGAATATGGCGCAGTATTAATTTTTGATGAAGTCATGACAGGATTTCGTGTATCACGAGGCGGCGCACAAGAGCGTTATGGCGTTAAACCCGACTTAACATGTTTAGGTAAAGTCATTGGTGGCGGCATGCCAGTAGGCTGTTTTGGTGGCAGTAAAGAAATCATCCTACACATCGCGCCGACTGGTCCTATTTATCAAGCTGGTACGTTATCTGGTAATCCAATTGCTATGGCGGCGGGATTAGCGGCACTCGAGCAACTTGAAGAACCTGATTTATATACTAGTATCTTTAATAACACACAAGTACTTGCCGAAGGATTGACTACACTTGCGCACAAGCATGGCATTCCGATGACGTATAACGTTGCGGGTAGTATGTTTGGGATCTTTTTTACTGATGTAGAAAAAGTCACTAACTATCAACAAGCCATTAATTGTAACACCAAACAGTTTAATGCCTTTTATCACGGCATGTTAGCTGAAGGTGTATACTTTGCTCCAGCCTCTTACGAAGCCGGCTTTGTATCCAAAGCGCACACCATGGAGATTATCGAAGCGACATTAGCTGCTGCTGATAAGGTATTTGCACAAGTCGCCCATATACAATAACGCGACGCTTCTTGATTGAATGCGGACGCATTGTTCATGCATTCAATCAAGCTTATCTTACCAAAGCTTGATAACTTACTCATTAAGGACAGTATGTTTTCAGCTTTAGAGATTTTAAGTACCTTGTTGATTTTAGTTTCTATCTGCGCATTATTTTTTGCAATCAAATGGCAAATGACACACGCACAGTTAGCTGAAATGCAACATCAACAAAACCTCGATGCACAACGCGTAGTGCAACCTAAACAAGCGTTCGATCCTAAACTGCAAGATTTATATGCCGCTAAAGCGCAAGAAGCACGCGACTTACACAACACAATAAGACGCTTCATTCCCAAGCAATTTATCCAGCATTTAGCCTCAAAACATGAAAGTGACCTAAAAGTTGGATTTGCTGATGAGGATGATCTTGCCATCTTATTTGTCGATATTTGTCAATTTAGCCATTTAGCAGAAACTCTCAGCCCACAACAAACACTCAATTTTTTGAATTCGTTTTTTTTAAGGATGAACGCGCCGATCCACGCTAACAATGGCTTTATTGATAAGTTTAATGGTGATGCCATTATGGCGTTATTTGATCATCCTGAGGGTAGCGAACACGATAAAGTGATGGATGCATTACAAGCAGCTATTGGCTTGCGCCTAGCCTTAAACCTTTATAACGAGCATCGTGAAAACAGTGGCTACCAGCCAATTAATATAGGCATTGGGATACATTATGGTCCCGTTATCATTGGCACCGTTGGGACGGAAGATAGAATGGATACCACCGCGTTAGGGGATAGTGTCAACATTGCTTATCGTTTGGAAGGACTATGTCGAAATTATCACGCTGACATCATTATCTCAGAACAAGTGGTGTTGAATTTGCCCCCTGGACATAGAGTGACGTTCCGGATCTTAGATAATGTTATAGTCAAAGGACACAGCCAAGGGCAAAAGATCTACGAAGTATTATCCCATTTACCCAAGCAACAACAAATTATTAAGTTAGCACAAGAAAAGGAAATATTAACCTGTTTGTCATTACGTAAACAAAAACGCTTAGGAGAGATGGCAGATATCGCTTCATCTTGTATTGCACGTTACCCGAATGAATCGGTGTTTGCGCAGTTTTTGGCTCAAGCCGAATTTCTGACTAGAAACCCATTCCATGAGAATAAATCAGGGGCAATTAACAGCCCGCTAATACAAACAGGGTGAAATGCTGTTTAGGACTGTGCGCGCTGCTTAATAAAATCAATCGAAGGAGCAAAATATGCGCCACCAGTTTGCGCACTAGTATAATCTAAAAAGGCATCATACTCATTGAGATTCGTCCCAAAAATCATACTGTGCAACATATGTTTAAAAGGGATCGCAGATTGACAATGACTCACAAAAAACAAACCTTGCTCTCGTATATTAGCATAAGGCATCGATTGTCTGACTAATTGTTGTTTCGCATGTACATCCGACAAATCAGTTACACGAGAGCGTATATAGTGTGAATTAGCATTCGCTTCAGGGCTTGGTAAGTGATGCTCTCGAGTACAGCCCATAACTTGTTCTTGGCGGCGTTGAGATAACAAATTCCAGCGTGCCATATCATGCATATATTTTTGCGTGTGAACATAAGAACCACCGGCAAAATCTGGATCGTTTTCACCAATAATAGCCACGGTTTTTTTAGTTAAACCACGAGGATTATCGTCTGCATCAATAAAACCCGTTAAATCACGGCCATCGAGATATCTAAATCCACGCAAGTCTTCGACTAACTCGACATGAATGCGCAATAACTCGTGTACTTCAACGCTAATTGCATGAACAATATCCAGACGGTCTGCACGAATTTGAATAAATAAATCGGTGGTTTGTGATGGTGCTATGCGATCGTCGCATTGCATATCCGGAAATGGACTAAGCTCAAGTGGACGTAAACCTGGGTACAATTCAGAGAAATAATCAGCACCTATACAGACGACGCCAGAGACCATAGCTTCATAATGTTCGTCATCAAAATGGTCAAAAATTTCAATTACGCGAGCCAATTTAGAGCGGATTGCCTGCTCATCTTCATCAATAACATTATATTGTAAGTATTGAGCATGTAAGTTTGGCTCTGCACAAATACCTTTTTGTGGTTGACTCATCGCAATACCCGCAGTGAAATAGAATTCATGGATTAATAGCCCGCCGCATGCCCGTCTTTACGACTTTCAGATGCACCGAAATAAACCTTAGTATCTGCATCATAACGTATGGCTTGATAACCACCAAATGCACCAGAGACATCGCGCAAAACATGACCTTTTTTCAATAACTCTCGACGTGTTTCAGCACTAAACCCAGATTCCAGTGAAATGTAGCCACCATCGGTCATATCTGTACCCGTAGGTTGAGCTGATCCACTATGTAAAATTCGAGGTGCATCTCCGGCTTCTTGGGTATTCATGCCAAAATCAATCATATTCATGACCACCTGTGCATGCATTTGTGGTTGTGCACCACCGCCCATCACACCAAAACTCAAATAAGGTTGATTATTTTTTGTAATAAACGCAGGAATAATCGTTTGAAAAGGACGTTTATTAGGGGCATAAGCATTAAAATGGTTTGGGTCTAAGGCAAATAACTCTCCACGATTTTGCAGTACAAAACCTAAACCAGTTGGTGTCATACCGGATCCCATACCGCGGAAATTACTTTGAATCAGCGACACCATATTGCCGTCTTTATCAGCGACGGTGAGATAGATAGTATCACCTTCATTGATACCGGCATCGACCCGTTTTGCGGCTTTATTCTGATTAATCAATGCTTGGCGCTGCGCTGCATATTGCTTTGAAATTAATGTTGCCACCGGCACGTCATTAAAATCCATATCTGAGTAGAACTTAGCTCGATCAGCAAAAGCTAATTTTTTAGCCTCAACAAATGTATGTACATATTCAGGTGAGCCAAAGCCCATGCCTTCAACATCGTAGCGTTCCATAATATTTAAGATTTGTAGTGCCGCAATCCCCTGGCCATTAGGCGGTAGTTCCCACACATCATAGCCGCGATAGTTGGCCGATACGGGCTCTACCCACGTTGAGCGATGACTCGCTAAATCATCATAGGATAAAAAGCCACCTTGCGCTTTCATATAGGTGTCGATGGTGCGAGCGATATCACCTTTATAAAATGCATCGCGCCCACCTGTTGCGATTTTTTCATAGGTAGATGCCAACCCAGGATTTTTAAATATATCACCGGTATTTGGCATTTTCCCCTTAGGCATATAGGTTTCTTTAAATCCGTCATACTGACCAATACGTGCCACTGAAAGATGTAAATAATAGCTAATCAACTCTGAAACAGGAAATCCTTCACGGGCATATTTGATTGCCGGCGCTAGAATTTGCGTCATCGGTTTTGATCCAAATTTGGCATGCATCTCAAACCAACCATCCACAGCCCCTGGCACAGAAACAGGTAATGCGCCAAATTTGGGAATTTCTGTCAAACCTTGCTCTTTAAAATACTCTAGAGTTAGTGTTTGCGGTGAACGACCTGAAGCGTTTAATCCATGTAGTTTTTGATTTTTTGCATCCCAAATAATGGCATACAAATCGCCGCCAATACCACTACCTGTTGGCTCTACCAATCCTAACATGGCATTGGCTGCAATCGCTGCATCGATAGCATTACCACCCGATTTAAGAATATCTAAAGCTACCTGTGTCGCTAAGGGCTGGCTGGTCGCTGCCATACCATGCTGCGCTATCACTTCAGAGCGACTTGCAAAGATTTTTCCAGTTACACGGTCATAGGCGTTAGCTACTGAAAGGTTAGCTAGTACTAACATACTAGTAAGTGTAATTAACCTAAAGATTCGTTTATAGGTCTTTGTTATTGTTGTTATCACGCGCGTTTTCCTTTCGGTAATCGTTATAACCCTGAGCATAACTGTCTATAAGATAAGTAGCAATCGTCGCAAAAAAATGTTTTGGTCTTGTGACCTAAAACGTATCAAGATAGAGTTGTTCCACTTTGGTACGTGCCCACTCGGTTTTACGTAAAAACTTCAATGACGATTTAATCGATGGGTCTTTTTTAAAGCAATTGATATTAATCATTATCGCTAAATCTTCCCAGCCATAATGTTCAACTAATTTAGTCACAATAGTTTGTAACGTTAATCCGTGTAACGGGTTATTTTCTTGAGTCATGTGCATACGATACCTAGTGCGAAAATTAATGCTTGATTTTACAAGCGCAGCGAAACTGCGTAGTCTGCTTATCATACCTTGTTCTTCAACAAAAACATAACGAGACCGAACATGAATACCCTTACTGAAAAACAAAAAATGGTGGCTGGCTTAGATTATTTTCCTAGCGACAAAACCTTAGTCGCGGATCGTTTTGCTGCTCGTAAACAACTTGATAAGCTAAATAGCATTCCTCAAGATCAGGTCAAACAACGTGCCAATGAACTCAAATCTTTATTCGGTTCGGCAGGAAAACGCCTATACATCGAATCCACATTTAAATGTGATTATGGCTACAATATTCATGTGGGTGAAAATTTTTACGCCAATTTTGGCTGTGTTATTTTAGATTGTGCCCCAGTTACTATAGGTCATGATTGTATGTTGGCGCCCAATGTTGGGATATATACCGCAGCGCATCCGTTGAATCCAACGTTACGCAACAGTGGATTAGAATTTGCCAAGCCCATTACCATTGGTGATAACTGTTGGGTAGGAGGTAATGCGGTGATTAATCCTGGTGTGATTCTAGGTGACAATGTCGTGGTCGGTTCAGGTGCGGTCGTAACAAAAAGTTTTGGTGACAACGTGGTGATTGCTGGTAATCCTGCCGTCGTCATTAAAACCATTGAGCTATAAATGCAAAAAGCCCCTCCAAGGAGGGGCAACACACTTTAAATAAAAGTATTTGGCTTAAAGATTACTTAGCAGTCGTAAAATCAGGATAAGCTTCTAAGCCACACTCACTGATATCGACACCTTGGTACTCTTCTTCTTCAGTAACTCGAATACCCATTGTCGCTTTCAGAGCTAACCACACTACTGTGCTTGCGCCAAATACCCAGACAAATATAGTCGCAGCACCGATTAACTGACCAGAAAAGCTAGCACCATCGTTTGTGATAGGCACTAATAATAGACCTAATAAACCAACAGTACCGTGTACAGAAATTGCACCTACTGGATCATCAATCTTAATCTTATCAAGCGCTAAGATACTTAATACCACTAACACACCACCTATCGCACCAAATATGGTTGCTTGTAATGGCGTCGGCGTAGAAGGTTCAGCAGTAATCGCGACTAACCCTGCTAGCGCACCATTTAATGCCATGGTTAAATCCGCTTTACCGAACAAAATACGAGCCAATAATAATGCACCAATCAAACCACCTGCAGCCGCAGCGTTAGTATTCATGAATACAACAGCCACTGAGTTTGCGCTTTCTACGGTTGCAGTTGCTAATACAGAACCACCGTTGAAACCAAACCAACCCATCCATAAGATAAACGTACCCAATGTGGCCAATGGTAAGTTAGAACCAGGGATTGCATTGGCTTTACCGTCTTTAGTATATTTACCTTTACGTGCACCGAGGATTAACACACCTGCTATAGCAGCAGAAGCACCAGCCATGTGGACGATACCTGAACCAGCAAAATCAGAAAAACCAAGATCGCCTAGTGTATATAGTCCAAATACAGCTTCACCACCCCAAGTCCACGCACCAGACATTGGATAGATAAATGCAGTCATTACTACTGCAAATGCCAGGAATGCCCATAACTTCATACGCTCAGCAACCGCACCAGATACGATTGACATTGCAGTCGCTACGAATACAACTTGGAAGAAGAAATCAGCAGAAGGCGCATACGTTGCTGCATCTTCAGTTACCCCTGTTGCGCCATCAGAAAGGATGCCACTTAGGAATAATGTAAAGTCACCACCACCATACATGATGCTATAACCACAAATCATATACATGGTACAAGCGATCGCATACAGGGCGACGTTTTTAGTTAAAATTTCAGTTGTGTTTTTAGAA
>Ga0257120_1000594_pt1 | contig 26092 bp, 23 predicted proteins | sample SI106_10metaG_FD_190153 | JGI IMG/M metagenome (GOLD analysis project Ga0257120, IMG submission 190153) | Marine microbial communities from Saanich Inlet, British Columbia, Canada - SI106_10 | ecosystem: Environmental > Aquatic > Marine > Inlet | place: Canada: British Columbia | collected... | reverse complement strand
CGTATGGGCGGCGGGGTTTTTTCGCCCTCTTTGATGATCGGTGCGCTCACTGGATTAGCATTTGGATTAATCGCGACCAGCGTTTTTCCAGAAGTTTCTGGCACTGTTACGCTTTATGCCTTGGCCGGAATGGGCGCAGTTGCCGCCGCCGTTCTTGGGGCACCGATATCAACCACCTTGATTGTATTTGAACTGACTGGGGACTGGCAAACCGGACTTGCGGTAATGGTCGCAGTTTCTATCTCGACGGCGTTGTCCTCTCGCATCGTGGATCGATCATTTTTCCTCACGCAGATCGAACGGCGTGGTATCCATTTGGCTGCAGGGCCACAGGCTTATTTGTTGGCAATGTTCCGCGTCGCAAGCGTAATGCGCAAGGCAGATGATCCTCGAGCCGCTAACGAGGATGCATGTTGGGAAATGATCGGTGACGGCATCTATGTGGACGGCAATGCAACGCTGGAGGCCGCGATGCCAATCTTTGATCGCTCGTCTGTACCATTTATTCCCGTGGTGACATTAAGCGGCGAAGACAGCCCACCAGAGTTGTGGGGGGCCGTCTTCCATGTAGACGCGCTTAAGGCCTACAATCGTGCACTCGCCGCAACCGCGGCAGAAGAACATTCCTGAATCTTTATTACATTGGCCGCGTTGCCGCAGTCAGCCATTTGGCGGCATTCTCAGATACACGATCTGCGAGGTATTCAAGAGTCTTCGCATGATACGCATTTAGCCAAGTACGGCTCTCAGCATCTAACATTTCCGTGACGATTAAGCGTCGATCAATCGGTGCAAATGTCAACGTGCGCCAATTTAACATAGCGCGATGACCATCGCCGCCTGTCAGCGCGGGTGCCTCTTCGACCACAATCAGGTTTTCGATACGAATTCCAAACTCACCTTCTCGGTAATACCCTGGCTCGTTGGAAAGTATCATACCCACTTGAAGTGGCACGTTGCTTGCCCGGCTTAGGCGTTGTGGTCCCTCGTGAACACTTAGATATGCACCGACGCCGTGGCCCAAGCCATGATCAAAGTCTTGACCTGCCATCCATAAGGGAAGGCGACCAATCATCTCAATATCGCGCCCAGCAAGGCCCTCTGGCCAACGCAGGCGGCTCATAGCGATCATACCCATCAACACACGTGTAAAGGCGACGCAGGCCTCCCTTGGCGGCGTTCCAATCGCAATGGTCCGCGTTATGTCCGTGGTGCCATCAAGATATTGCCCTCCACTGTCTAAGACGATCAGATGGCCATCATCCAAGGTACTGTCTGTTTCTTCAGTCACTCGGTAATGCATGATTGCACCATTTGGGCCAGTGCCGGCGATCGTCTCAAAGCTGATGTCTTGAAGTGCGTTGTCGCGGCGGCGGTAGCCTTCAAGCTGCGCAACAACTTGGGTTTCTGTCAGAGTGCCAGCGTCTTGGGCGTCAAGCCATGCAAGCAGCTCCACAACGGCGGCACCATCACGTAAATGCGCTTCAGAGCTGCCGGCAATTTCGGCAGCGTTTTTACAGGCCTTGGGAAGGGCGCAAGGCTCGTCGCCCCAGATCGCGGCTTTGCCAATCGCATCCGCGACGATCATCGGTACTGAAGATTTGTCCAAACGGACCTTTGCCGTCAGACCTTCAAGGTGCTTTAGAAAATCGGATGGGGGATGCACACGCACCATATCACCTAAGTGGTCCTCAAGCCCATCCAGTTTGGATGGTGTCATGAACAAGTCAACAGTGGTATCCGCATTCAAAACTGCGAAACCTTGGGCGATCGGATTACGCGGAATGTCGGCACCACGAATATTCAAAAGCCAGCACACTGAGTCGGGAAGGGTTATAACAGCGGCTGTTTGGTTCGCTTTTTTTAGGTCTGCGGCCAGCCGAGTGCGCTTGTCCCTGTGGCTCTCACCGGCAAACTCCATTGGATGAGCTTTTACAGCTTCACTTGCTGGTGCCGGTTGGTCTACCCAAATGCGATCAATCAGATTGTCACAAGGGATGAGCGTCACGCCTGTCCCGGTCAAAGCTGCGCGTGTCTGTTCAATCTGGGCTACTGTATGCAACCAAGGGTCAAACCCAACTTCTCCCCCACTTGGCAATTGCTCGACCAACCAATCGGCCAACGAAACTTCAGGCCACGGTACGGGTGTATAGTCTGATGCAACTTGTGATTTTACTTGGGTGCGGTAACGCCCATCAATGAAAACGCCCGCGCTGTTTATCAATGCTGCGCAAAAACCGGCTGAACCGGTAAAACCTGTCAGCCATGCGAGGCGCTCATCACGCGCGGAAACATATTCGCCTTGATGGGCATCTGCGCGCGGAATTAAAAAACCATCCAAGCCTTCGCGCATCAACTCAACGCGCAATTCCGCCAAACGGGGTGGGCCTTGTTCAGGACGCGATGTCACCTCAAACGATTGAAACACTACACCACTCCTTCATTCACTTTACCCAGTAAACTCTCGCCTGAAAGGCGAAACAAGCCAGCGTTAGCTGGCCCGCTTCATGCCCATAACACGTGCGCGTGCACGTGGGTCTGAGTCAAACAATGCCGCCAATTGTTCGGTCATCGCACCGGCCAATTGTTCCACATCGGTAATGGTCACCGCGCGATCATAATACCGTGTCACGTCATGCCCAATCCCGATTGCCAACAGTTCAACCGCGCGACGTTTTTCGACCATCTCGATCACATCACGTAGGTGTTTTTCCAAGAAGTTGGCTGGATTGACTGACAGCGTGCTGTCATCTACGGGCGCACCATCTGAAATCACCATCAAGATTTTGCGCGCTTCAGGACGGGCCACCATACGGCGGTGCGCCCATTCAAGGGCCTCACCATCGATGTTTTCTTTCAGCAGGCCTTCTTTCATCATCAAGCCCAAGTTCGGGCGGGCGCGGCGCCAGGGGGTATCGCCGCTTTTGTAGATGATGTGGCGCAGATCATTCAAACGACCGGGCTGTTGTGGGCGACCATCGTTCAGCCATGCTTCGCGGGCTTGGCCGCCTTTCCATGCGCGTGTGGTAAAACCAAGAATCTCGACCTTCACGTTGCAACGCTCAAGGGTGCGGGCCAAAACATCTGCGCAAATAGCTGCGATTGAAATCGGACGACCACGCATCGAGCCTGAGTTGTCTAACAGCAAAGTCACACAAGTATCACGGAACTCGGTGTCCTTTTCGACTTTGAAGGACAATGGCGTTGTTGGGTTGGCAACGACACGAGCCAAACGTCCAGCATCCAACGTACCTTCTTCAAGATCAAATTCCCAAGACCGGTTTTGTTGCGCTTGAAGACGGCGCTGTAGCTTATTAGCCAAACGGCTCACAGCACCTTTGAGGGGTTCAAGCTGTTGATCCAAGTAGGCACGCAAGCGTTCCAGCTCAACAGGCTCTGCTAAATCTTCAGCGCGGATTTCTTCGTCATGCTCTGTCTGGTAAACCAGATAATCAGGATCAGCGTCTGAAACGGGTTGCGGGGCAGGTGGCTCCATCGGTGCCTCGCCGTCAGGCATTTCAGCCTCTTCGCCCATCTCTTGATCTGCCATCTCATCCATTGAGACTTGGGCCTGAGAGGCGTCTTGTTGCTCCTCTTGAGATTGCTCTGCCGACCCTTCGGTTTCTTCTTCTTCAGTGTTGTCGTCACCGGTGCTATCTGGATCTTGTTCTTCTTCGCCGCCGTCTTCAGCTGTATCGTCTTGATCATCGTCGATCTGATCGGGGTCTTGGCCCAATTGATCGCCGTAACCCAAATCCTTGATCATTTTTCGCGCGAATTTGGCAAAATCAGCCTGACTGTCCAAAATTGAATCAAGGTCTTCTAAGGTTCCGCCAGCTTGTTCTTCGATAAACGGACGCCAAAGCTCCATCACATTCGCAGCACCGGATGGAAGGTCGCGACCAGTGGCAAGGTGACGGATCAAATAACCCGCAGCCACGGCCAACGGCGCATCTGCAGCTTGTTTGACCTGATCATAGCCTTTGCGCATAGCGTCATGGGCGATCTTTGCGTCGATGTTTCCAGCAGTCCCAGGCATGTCGCGTGCCCCAACGGCTTCGCAACGTGCGGTTTCCATGGCTTCGTACAATTCGCGCGCCATTTCCCCTTGGGGGGTATAGCGGGCATGGGTTTGACCATTGTGATAACGACGGTTTAGGGCCATCGCATCCGCAGTGCCGCGCGCGAGCATCACTTCGTCCCGTGTCATACGGCGCGAGACCTGAGGCAGGCGCATCGCATCGCCTGATAAACCCGCAGGGTCGACGGAATAGCTGACGTTCAAATCAGGATCGTTGGCCAATACCTTGGTGGCCTCAGAAAGTGCCTTTTTGAACGCGTCTGCTGGATTGTCGGATTGGGTCATTGGCTTAGCCCTGCTTTATGTTCGTTCAAATGTGCGCGGCCAACTGCGAGATCGGTCAACAACGCAACATGCACATCAAGAGCATCGATCACGGTATAACCCACATCACGCCCGTCGAACGCTAGGTTTAAATCGGTGCCCGCCAAAACAATAGCGTCGGCACCTTGGTCAATCAGCTTGCGACCTTCTTCAATGAAAAAGGCGCGCTGTGTGTCACTGCAATCGCTCGTAAGAGCCATCTCGATATAGGTCTCGCCCACAAGGTCCAAGGTGTCGGTGGGGGCCAAAGCGCTGGTCTGGGACAATTGGCCGTAAAGCTGTGTGTTCATCACAACCTTGGTGCCCATCAAACCAACGGTTTTGATACCTTGGGTGGCAAAGTATGCATCTAACGGGGTGACGGCACTGACCATCGGCAGAGAAGATAGGGCAACTGTTTCATCAAAACAAAAATGGCCACCTAGCGAGGTGATCACTGCGCAATCCGCACCCGCTGCTTTCAGTCGGTCAATAAGCTTTGCATAAGCAATGGCTTGGGCATTCTTGTCACCCGCCTCGTTGTTGCGGATCAGCTCATTCACATTGGCGTTCACTATGGTTAGATCCAGCACACCACCCGCATCACGAACAGCAGCGCTAAGGCGCTGGTAGTAAGCGACGGTTGATGCAGGACCTATCCCACCGATCATTCCGATATGCATGTTGTCTCCCTATTGGGCGTTATCCCAAGCTGACGCTTGCAGCGCTTTCTGGCAATTCTTCATCGAACAAACGCTGATAAAACTCAGCAACCGTCTGGCGCTCTAGCTCGTCACATTTGTTGAGGAAAGAGAGGCGGAAGGCGTAGCCAACATCGTTGAAGATCTGCGCATTTTCAGCCCATGCAATGACGGTACGTGGTGACATAACTGTCGATAGGTCGCCGTTCATGAATGCGGTGCGGGTTAGGTCGGCAACGGTGACCATCTGTTTGATGATCTTGCGGCCAGATTCTGTGTTGTAGTTCGGGTTCTTGCCAAGAACGATCGCAGTTTCGGCATCGATGGAAAGGTAGTTCAACGTGCTCACCAATGACCAACGGTCCATCTGACCTTGGTTGATCTGCTGTGTGCCGTGGTACAGGCCAGTTGTGTCGCCCAAGCCAACAGTGTTTGCAGTCGCAAAAATGCGGAAGAATGGGTGCGGGGTAATCACTTTGTTTTGGTCAAGCAATGTCAGCTTGCCGTCTTTTTCCAAAACGCGCTGGATCACAAACATAACGTCTGCGCGGCCCGCATCATATTCATCGAACACGATCGCAGTTGGATTGCGCAGCGCCCATGGCAGGATGCCTTCTTGGAAGTCTGTTACCTGTTTGCCGTCTTTCAATTTGATGGCGTCTTTACCGATCAAATCAATACGAGAGATATGGCTATCCAAGTTCACACGGACAGAGGGCCAGTTCAAACGGGACGCAACCTGTTCGATGTGCGTTGATTTACCTGTGCCGTGATACCCTTGGATCATTACGCGACGGTTGTGGTTGAAACCTGCAAGGATCGCCAGCGTTGTATCGGGATCAAACTTGTAGGTGCTGTCTTCTTCAGGAACGCGTTCTGTGCGGTCAGCAAAGCCTTTGACAACCATATCCGTATCAATGCCAAAGACGTCACGAACAGAAATATCCTGCTCTGGTTTTGCGTTGATATCCATTGCGTTGTCGGCCATGCGCGTCGTCCTTCTTTATAAATGTCGTGGCCTCAAATAGGGCCGTACCTCGTGGTGCAACATATCTTTCACAAGGACAAGGGGAAGGGCCAATAACGCGACCTGAATGAGGCCAGTTCGCAGCATTACCGTCGGAGTGAAGATATATTCGTTTAGTGGAGTTAGGGCGATTGGGCAGGGCATAAAGGCTGCCCAATCGATTTCGTGGCCGAGAAGCAGGTCAGTCTTTGAAGCTGCGGCTGCCCTTTAATTGGTCCCACGCCCATACAACTTCTTGCAATTGTTCTTCTTGAGAGCGGTCGCCACCGTTCATGTCAGGGTGAAGAATTTTAATCAGCCCTTTGTAAACTTTGCGAATTTCAGGTTTGGTCGCGTTGTCAGCAACTTCCAAAATCTCAACAGCGCGACGTTCCATTGGTGGTAGTTTTTTACCAACAGTTCCGCCTTTACGGCCCGGGTTTTGGGTGGAATTGGCACCCAAAACTTGATGCGGGTCCTCAATGCCCAAACGTGCCCATGCGCGGGATTCGGGGTCTCCGATGGGTTTGGTTGGACGTTCCCATACCTTATCCTCCGACTGCTGGGCGTTGATTTCAGCCTCAGTGGTGCCGTCAAAAAAATTCCATTTTAAATTATATTCACGCACGTGAGCTTGGCAGAACCAGAAAAAGTCATCTAGCACGTCTGGTGCTTTGGGTGCGCGGTACTTGCCAGCTTCCTGACAGGTGTCGTGATCGCATAAGCGCGTCGATGTCTCGGACGCACCGGACATGCCGCGGCGGCCGCGGGGATTTTTCTTTTTCGAGGTGGATACGGACATATCGAATCCGAATGGATCGGGCTTTGGCATCAGTTGGACCTTTTCGACTCTAGCGATACACTTTAGAAGAATGGTTGGCAGTGTGAAGGGGCTAGGTTCAAAATGAGCGAAAAAATGTCTGTTGCAAAAGAGATAGAAATGCGCTTGCGCGAAGGGTTGGCGCCACATTTGGTGGAGGTTGTTGACGATAGTGAAAGTCATCGTGGCCATTCTGGGTTCCAAGAAGGCGGGGAGAGCCATTTCAACGTGATGGTTCGCGCGAATGCATTTGAAGGCAAATCACGCATTGCGCGCCACCGTCTGGTGCATAGCACTTTGGGCCTCGAGTTGATCGGGCGTATTCATGCTTTGGCGCTGGATTTAGGCGTTTAAACTGTATGTTAAGTATCTGAATCTTCAGTTGCGAGGCGATTTGCAGGGGATTACAATGAGCCCTTCATGCCCGCCACTTCACTAGTCTCTTCCACGCCATTGTCGACCAGCATTTGCGTGGCACCTTCGCCACCGGCAGGGTTTTTGGAATCTACAATATCCATGGAAACCACCATATCATCAGCATTCAACGCGGCGCCTTGATCAGCCACGTTAGGCGCAACAAGCCTCTCAGGTGAGTAGGCCTGAACAGGAAACTGTTTGTGCAGCGGGGGCAGTATGAATCAAGCAGACTCCGCCTCTCAAAGGAGGCCATCTGCCATTCAGTTTGCTGCTCTGCACTTTCTTCACCGAAGGGGTGTTGTTGTGCGTTTTGTAACCCGCTTATTTTATTGCCTGCTCATTCCGTATTGTTTTTGTTTCGGAACTTGGAAAAATGCTAGGTTGAAAATTACTGTGAGCCAAGGGATTTGAATTCTACGAATTTTTGCATGCTCATTTTACAACAATAATTGTGTTGGTTCGGTTGCTGTTAAAACGCAATTAAGCGACGGATTGCTCCACCGCTTAATGAAATTTGATAGCGGTTTTGGAAGGCTGACCTTTAGCCTTTGAGGGTTTTGGCAACCAATTCGTTCACAGCCTTTGGATTGGCTTTGCCGCCAGTGGCTTTCATAACCTGACCTACGAACCAACCAGCAAGCTTTGGGTTCTCAAGCGCTTTGGTCACCTGATCCGGATTTGCTGCAATTATTTCGTCCAAGGCCGCTTGGATAGGGCCAAGGTCGGTCACTTGTTTCATGCCTTTGGCTTCAACGATCTCGGCAGGATCACCGCCTTCTGTATAGACGATTTCGAATAGGTCTTTTGCAATCTTGCCGCTTATTGCGTCAGATGAAATTAGATCAATAACACCACCCAATTGTACAGGTGATACGGGGCTTTCGGTGATGTCTTTGTCGTCCTTTTTTAGGCGACCAAACAATTCGTTGATTACCCAGTTGGCCGACATCTTTCCATCACGACCATTTGCCACGTTCTCAAAGTAACCGGCGGTTTGAACGTCAGCTGTTAGAACAGATGCATCATAGTCTGACAGTTTAAAGTCATTTATGAAGCGTGCTTTTTTAGCGTCTGGTAGTTCTGGCAAGTTGGCTTTGATATCATCAACCCACTCTTGCTCAATTTCTAAAGGCAACAAGTCTGGATCCGGGAAATAGCGATAATCATGCGCTTCTTCTTTGGAACGCAGCGGTGAAATCTCACCCGTGTCGGGGTTCCACGCAATGGTGTTTTGCTGGATTGTTCGATCGTTTTCCAACTCGCCGATTTGGCGTTTAGCTTCGGCCATAATTGCAGCTTGGATGAAACGCATAGAGTTCATGTTCTTCAGCTCGCATCGCGTGCCCAGGAACGAGAAATCATCGCCGTTTTCACGGAATTTTTCGTAATCACCGGCGCGGCACACAGATACATTCACGTCAGCCCGCAGGTTGCCGTTTTGCATGTTGCCATCAGAGGTGCCGAGATACTGAACGATCTGGCGGATCTTGGCGATATAGGCCGCGGCCTCTTCAGGGCTACGAATGTCTGGTTTGGAAACAATTTCCATCAGGCAAACACCTGTACGGTTCAAATCGACGAAAGACATGTTCGGGTCCATATCGTGGATGGATTTCCCCGCGTCTTGCTCCATGTGAATGCGTTCAACGCGCACTATGCGTGCGGTGCCGTCACCCAGTTCAACCAAAACTTCGCCTTCACCAACAATCGGTTCGTACAGCTGGGAGATTTGGTAGCCTTGCGGCAAATCGGGGTAGAAATAGTTTTTGCGGTCAAACGCTGATTTTAAGTTAATTTCTGCATTTAGACCAAGGCCGGTGCGCACCGTTTGCTCGATGCAATATTCGTTGATGACGGGCAACATGCCTGGCATGGCGGCGTCAACGAAGGCCACGTTTGAGTTTGGCTCGGCTCCGAATTTGGTGGAGGCGCCAGAGAAGAGTTTGGAATTTGAGCTGACCTGAGCGTGCACTTCCATGCCAATGACCAGTTCCCAGTCATATTTGGCCCCAGCAATCGTTTTGATTTGTGGCAATTCGTAAGTCAGATCGAGCATCATCATCTCCTGTGGGCAACGTAGCACGGCGGTTTTAGGACAGGGGCGACACAGGAGCAAGGGGGGACGAGGTGATCTGGCCCCTGGATGGTGCGTTAACTTTGGTCCTTGGGGTTTTTGCGTTCCATTTCGCCGCATCGATTTTAGATGAGGGAACACTCAGACTTTGATAGCGTGCGGCGTATCGCTACCGATTTGGAGTTTCTACCCATGAAAAACGTCATAGAAGTTCAGAGGCCCGAACACAGCTTGATCACATAGCATTCAAAGAGGTCAGGATAAGCATCAGATTGCTCTAGTATCTAAATTTCGAGAGCTGTCAAACTGTCTGACTTCGTCGAAGCCTTTTACAAAACGCCGTTACTTCGTTTCTAAACATGTTGTCTTAACCTTGGCCCCTTAAAGGGCGGATGTTTGACGCGGATGTGACAGCGCTGTCGAAGGTGCTGACGGATCGGATTTCTATTTGGGAAGTCGAAACGCGCCACGATGCACAGATATTTTTATCAGCTGGTGGAGCAAAGCCGTGGTTGATGGTGCAGCCAATCGGAGATGGTACATGATTGTATTTTGGATCTGTTTTTGTGCCCGCGCCGTTCAAGGTTAAGGGCGAAGCACCCAAAGTGGGCTGGCTTATCCACAGTTTGATTGGCGCACATCTGATGCATTCGCGCCTGCTTTTGCAGGCTGCGGCCCGTCGATTAATTCAGCGCGATTAGGCTGGCTGGCAGATAGGGCCGTTGTCAGTAAACATAATGCGGTTGCCGTTAGCTACATCGCGGTGAAACACGGTCCTGATGATGCGCAAAGCATCTGCTTCACCAGAAGCTGTAAAGCGATCTGCGCAGCGGACCTGAAGATGGTTGTCAAACCCACGTGCGGTGTGTGCCCATAACCTCGGGCGTAATTCGGTAAGGTATTCATGGATGATCTATTTGGCGAAATCAGTAATTTGGCTGCGCACTTGATCAGCTTCGTCGTTGCCGCCGGTCGCATTGCCCATAGTAATGGCACAATATGCTGCCACGTATACGCCCTTAAGTTAAACGAACCCGAAGTGTTGTCGCCGTGTGGTATAGCCATGCGCATGGAGCTGTGCCTCCAGCGCGCGGTGCTTGGGGCAAGCCTCAAACGGGACTTTGACCTTTTGCCCTGATGACAGGACCAGTGTACAGCGCACGGATAGGTCCAACCTTGTGTCCAGCTTAATGTGATCGATCAGGTTTGCGGCTACGCTGTTGTTACGTTTTCCCGCATACCATGCGATTTGATCGCCGTTGACTTTAATACCAGAGGCGCGAGCACTGATAAGGTCATAGACGGCGGGTAGGGTGAACAGGAATACGATCATCGCCAACCAAGGTGCCATTTCGACTCTTAGCGATAGAAAGGCTAGAACCACCCACACTGACAAAGTGACAATGAGGGTGGTCCAGTTGCGCCCGATCGCACGGTACGTGAATTCCTTCGCGTCTGGTTGAGCGTTAGGCACTGCGGATCCGGGTAACCATTTCAGCCGTATCGCGGCTTAGGTTTGGTGTGTTTGCAATCCGGTCTAGTTGAGTGCCTATCAAGGACTGGCGGATTTGATCATAACGACGCCATGTCTGAAAAGCCGAACACATGCGTGCTGTGGTCTGTGGGTTTACAGGGTCTAGTTTGATTAACCAATCAGCCAATAGCGCATAACCTGACCCGTCTTTAGCGTGAAAGCCCGCGTGGTGACCTGCCAACGCGCCCAACGTAGCACGGAATCGATTAGGGTTCTTCCAATTGAACAGGGCATGCTTGGTCAGTGCCGTAGCGGTGTCCGCTGCATCGTCTGGTTTGGAGCAACCAACCTGAAGGCTAAACCATTTGTCCATGACCAGACGGTCATCTTTCCACTGCGCCTCGAATTGAGCCAAAGCCGTATCACCTATCCCTGCACGAATAAGAGAGGCAAGCGCTGAAAGCTGTTGGGTCATGTTGGTTGCATTGTCGTATTGCACCTGTGCCTGCGCGCCACCGTCCGAGCGGTTGATCAGCGACATAACCAAGTTCGCAAGCGAGCGTTTACCAGATTGTTCTGCATCGGGTTTGTAATCAACGCTGATTTGGTTGGCGTCATAGATAGATTGTAGTTGAGGGGCAAAAGCATCCGCTTGGGCCTGTTTCATGCCATCCACAGCAGACCAGATTGCGTCTGGATCTGGGATTTCACCAATCGCGTGCAGTTTGGTTGCCAGTTCAGCCCCATTGGGGAAATCAAGCATCAGGGTGCGATAAGCAGGATCAAGGCTTTCGTCCCCGATGATCTTTGACAAACCGGCAAGGTATGCAGGATCAACTGGCTTGCCGCGTGTGATGCTCGCGATCAAGCTGGCCTCGGCCAAGGTGTCACTAGCCTGCCAGCGATTGAACGGGTCAGTGTCATGGGCCAACAAGAATGCGTTGTTAGCTTTATGATCCAGCACCACAGGGGCAGAGAAGCCGCGCAAGACGGATGCGACGGGGCGTTCTTTTTGGCCGGTAAAGGTAAAGGTCTGTATGGCTTTTGTCACTTCCAGCACTTGTGTGCCAATTGTTTCAGACCCATCAGGGGCCAATAGGCCAACAGCGACAGGGATCACTTGGGGCTGCGGATCAGCGGTTGTGACACTGGGTGGGGTGTTTTGGGTGAAGGTAAGTTTAAAGATGTCGCCTTCATAGTCTTCTGTCACTTTGAGGTGTGGCGTGCCCGCTTGTGAATACCAGCGTTTGAACTGTGTCAGGTCGCGTCCTGTGCTGTCTTCAAACACCTGAAGCCAATCCTCAATTGTGCAGGCTTGGCCATCGTGACGATCAAAATACAGGTTCACGGCTTTGAAGTAGGCTTTGGCCCCGACAAGGGTGCGCAGCATGCCAATAACTTCTGCCCCTTTTTCATAGATGGTCGCCGTGTAGAAGTTGTTGATCTCTTGAAAGCTCTCTGGGCGCACTGGGTGGGCAAGAGGCCCTTGGTCCTCAGTGAACTGACGGCCACGTAAATCGATGACATCCCCAATCCGTTTGACTGGGGCAGAGCGCATATCGCTGGTGAACTGGCTGTCGCGATAAACGGTAAGGCCCTCTTTTAGGCACAGTTGAAACCAATCACGGCAAGTAATGCGATTGCCCGTCCAGTTGTGGAAGTATTCATGGGCAATGATAGCCTCGATCCGCTCAAAGTTCGCATCTGTAGACGTATCAGGGGAGGCAAGAACACAAGATGAGTTGAAAATGTTCAGTCCCTTGTTCTCCATCGCGCCCATATTAAAGTCATCCACGGCAACGATATTAAAGATGTCGAGGTCATATTCACGGCCGTAGACCTCTTCATCCCATTTCATGGAATCCTTAAGGGCCTGCATGCCAAAAGCGCATTTACCTTCATCACCAGGACGCACATACAGGTTCAGGTTAACCTTGCGTCCAGAGGCGGAGGTGAACTTGCCGGTGTGGGCGATCAATTCACCTGCAACCAAAGCGAACAAATAAGCAGGCTTTGGCCACGGGTCATGCCATTCGGCCCAACCATCACCCGAAGCGACAGGGTTACCATTAGACAGCAGGGTAGAGTGGGGGCCGTTTATACGCACTGTAAAGATAGACATTACATCGGGGCGGTCAGGATAGTAGGTGATCTTGCGAAAGCCCTCTGCTTCGCACTGTGTGCAATACATGCCTGAGGACTGATATAACCCTTCAAGTGCGGTGTTGGCTGCAGGATCAATCTGAACTTCGCTTTCCCAGATGAAGGGAATGTTGGGGACCTCACAGGTTAACCCCTCAGGTGTGACAGTGGGTGTGACCGCCTCGCCATTAATTTTGGCAGAGTGTAGGGTTAGGTTCTCGCCGTGTAGGAAGAAGGTCGTGTCCTTGGCGTTCTTTACGGGACTGAAATGGATGCGGCTGGTGACCCGTGTGGCATTTGGGGCCAGATCGAAGGTCAGGCGCACCGCATCGACGGTAAAACCAAAAGGTGTGTAATCTTTGAGGTGGATCGTCTGTGGTGCTGCATCGCGCATATGATTTAATCCGGTCTATACTTGTGAATTAGGTAGCAGATTATCAGCTATAGCATTGCCCGCAAGCGGTGCCTGAACAATGGGCGTGGGAAAAAATGGGAGTTTTTAGTTGGTTGCAGGTTTGCTGAGCGGCTTTATCAAATTCAGATAAACAGTGCTTCGCAGATTTGACGGAAATATTGGTCATAAAAGTTTACCAGTCGTGTTTACTATCGGAAACTTTTTGCCTACTCCTACCGTCAGATTAATATGCCCCAAACAGCGAAAGGTGCCAATATGACCGATTTTGTGAACAAAGCTGGACTAAACGTAGCCGCGGAACTTGCGACATTTGTTGAAGACGCAGCCCTACCAGGGACTGGCGTATCTGCTGATGCCTTCTGGACAGGCTTTTCCGACATTGTCCATGAGCTGGGGCCAAAGAACCGCGCCTTGCTTGCGAAACGCTCTGATATTCAGGCCCAAGTTGATGCATGGCATTTTGCCCGTCGTGGCCAAGATCACGATGCAGTCGCCTACAGTGATTTTCTGAAAGAGATCGGTTATCTGGTTCCTGAGGGCGCACCATTCTCAATCGATACAGCAAACGTTGACCCAGAGATTGCGATGTTGCCAGGGCCGCAGTTGGTTGTGCCAATCATGAACGCACGTTTTGCGCTTAACGCTGCGAACGCACGTTGGGGAAGCTTGTATGATGCATTGTACGGCACAGATGCGCTGGGCGATTTGCCAACTGGCAAAGGTTATGACGCTGAGCGCGGCTCACGCGTTATCGCCTGGGCACGTGGGCATTTGGATCAAGCGGCACCATTGGTGTCTGGATCATGGGCTGACATTGATGGTTTGAGTGTCGTTGACGGTGCATTGATGGTGGGCGGAACAACTTTGGCTGACCCGTTACAGTTTGCCGGTCAGAACGGTGGTTCATACTACTTGCGCAAAAACGGTCTGCTTATCGAAATCCGTGTCGATGGGTCCACACCAATTGGTCAAGCAGACCAGGCTGATATCTCTGACGTTTGGCTTGAATCCGCATTGTCCACAATCATGGACTGCGAAGACAGTGTTGCAGCAGTCGATGCTGAAGATAAAGTTGTTGCATACACCAACTGGCTTGGCCTGATGCGGGGTGATCTGAAAGAGACGTTCGAAAAAGGCGGTAAATCCGTCACCCGTGAAATGGTGGGCGACCGTACCTTCACTGCACCCGATGGCAGTACAGTCACCGCAAAGGGCCGCGCCCTGATGTTGGTGCGTAATGTTGGCCACCTGATGACCAACCCTGCGATCAAAGACCGCGATGGTTTGGAAGTGGGCGAGGGGCTGATGGATGCCATGATGACTTCCATGATCGCGATGCACGACTTGCAGCGTGAGGGCGGCAACTCGGTCACTGGTTCTGTCTATGTGGTTAAGCCAAAGATGCATGGTCCAGAAGAAGTGGCCTTTGCTGATGAGATTTTCACTCGCGTTGAGGGCGTTTTGGGCTTGCCTGCGAACGCTGTCAAACTGGGCATTATGGACGAAGAACGTCGAACCTCAGCAAACCTTGGCGAATGTATCCGCGCTGCAAAATCACGCGTTGCTTTCATCAACACTGGCTTCTTGGATCGCACAGGCGATGAAATCCACACATCCATGGAAGCAGGCCCAATGGTGCCGAAAGGCGAAATGAAAGCTGCGCCGTGGATCGCATCCTATGAGGATCGCAACGTGGACATTGGTTTGGCCTGTGGCCTTCAGGGACGCGCGCAAATCGGCAAAGGCATGTGGGCCATGCCTGATCTAATGGCAGACATGTTGGTTGCGAAAGTAGGTCACCCACAGTCAGGTGCAAACTGTGCATGGGTTCCATCCCCAACAGCGGCCACCTTGCACGCCACACACTACCATCACGTCGACGTTTTGGCCCGTCAGGTCGAGATCAAAGAGGGCGGTGCTCGTGGCACGCTTGAGGATCTGCTTACCGTTCCTGTCATGACAGGCCGCAACCTAAGCGACGAAGAAATCGCACGTGAGATTGAGAACAACGCCCAAGGTATCCTTGGCTATGTTGTACGCTGGGTTGATCAGGGTGTTGGTTGTTCCAAAGTCCCAGACATCAACAACGTTGGCCTGATGGAAGATCGCGCAACTTGCCGTATTTCAGCACAAGCTATGGCGAACTGGTTGCACCATGGTGTGATTTCTGAGGATCAAGTGATGGTAGGCCTGCGCAAGATGGCAGCAGTTGTGGATGGTCAGAACGCGGGCGACACAAGCTATATTCCTATGGCACCGACATTTGACGGAGTTGCGTTCCAAGCTGCCTGTGATCTGGTGCTGAAGGGCCGCGTACAGCCATCAGGCTATACAGAGCCAGTCCTACACGAACGTCGCCTCGAATTCAAAAACGTAACGGGCTAAGGCCCAGCCCAACTAAAAAGATTTAAAGGAAATCAAGATGATCAATCTTAGAAAAGCCCGCACAATCATCCGTAAAGCCATGGAAAAAAGCCGTGAGCTAGGCCTAAAGCCAATGTCTGTTGTTGTTTTGGATGCTGGCGGCCACGTTCAAGCGTTTGAACGTGAAGATGGTGCAGCACCGGGTCGTTTCGCGATTGCCCAAGGCAAAGCATACGGCTCCATCATGCTAGGCATGGCTGGCACTGCGCAAATGGCACGTGCCGAGGCGCAGGCGTATTTCATTGCTGCTGCTGGTGGTGCATTTGGCGGCCAAATGATCCCGGTTCCGGGTGGCGTTTTGGTGCGCGACAAAAAGGGTGCCGTGATCGGTGCCGTTGGCGTGACGGGTGACACATCTGACAACGATGCGATTGCTGCAATGGCTGGTATCGAAGCTGCTGGATTGACCGGCGAAATCTAAAACGATCTGACTTGCGGATTTACGCACAGATATCTGCGCATTGGGCGGGCTGTTCACAGTCCGCCCTTCGTATTACATACTCTTAAAACGCGAAAACTTGCTAGGGAATGGTATGGCACGGCCAATTATCGGTATTTTGACCAATAGTCACATGATCAATGATACTTATGAAATCTACGGTAGTGGTTCGATCAACGTCGAAGCCGTTGGTGATGTTTGCAATGCTTTGCCGCTGCTGATCCCAACATCCCCCAAGCATGTTCAAATCGAAGACCTTATGGAACGATGCGCTGGCTTTATTTTTACTGGCGCACGTCCAAACGTACACCCTGATGAATACGGCGAAGAGGCGACTCCCGCCTATGGCGATTTTGATCGCGGCCGCGATGGTGTCGCGCTTCCTTTGATACGCGCTTGTGTCGAACGAGGTTTGCCTATTTTTGGCATCTGCCGCGGGTTCCAAGAGGTGAATGTTGCCATGGGTGGTTCGCTTTATCCGGAAATTCGAGATCTCCCTGGGCGCAGCAATCACCGGATGCCACCTGATGGCACGCTGGAAGAAAAATTCGCGTTGCGTCACGTTGTGAAGTTTACGGACGGCGGTATTTTCCACCGCGTTCTTGGCTCTAACGAGGTTTCGACCAACACGCTGCATGGGCAGGGGATCAAAGAAGCAGGCGCACGTGTTGTGATTGACGGTATTGCCGCTGATGGCACGCCCGAAGCAATCTACATTAAAGACGCGCCTGGATTTACGATGTCTGTACAGTGGCATCCCGAATGGAAAGCGGCAGAGAACCCGGTGTCTGAGGCGTTATTCACGGCCTTTGGCGATGCGGTACACGCGTGGGACGCGGGCGAGATGCGTCCTGCATCAACGAAAACCGGTTGATCAACGCGTTTTAAGCGATGCTTAACCATGCTGTTACAGTGTATTGGGATGTTAGATCAAACACAACACTTCCGCCCCATCGGCAAGCTGTTTTTGGCAGTGCGCCTGCAAAACCGTCATTCCAACCTTTTGGTACAACAGATTGAGCGTCTGCGTCATGCAACGCGCAAGACGCTCAATGCTATTCCATTTCAGACCGACGAGATCCTTGTGATGCTTGCTGCAATCCACACGATATGGACGCTGCCAGAGTGAGATGCGAATTTTAGTAAGCGGTGGTGTATGCTGAAATCCTAGTTCTCGCGCGAATTGCCTGCCGTTGAGTTTGGCGGACCATCTGATTTCAAACCCTACAACAAAGAGATTTGGAAACGGCGTTTCTGGGAATGCCATTTGCGAGACGTTGAAGATTTAGAGGCGCATCGCCTGATGATCCATTTTGCGCTTGTTCAAACTGGATTGGTCAAACGGCCAGAGGATTAGCCGTATTCGTCCATGCACCGCGCTGTTCGGATAGGTTGTTTTACCCCTTTTGTCAGCAGGATCAGTGAAACCCCTAGGGCGTTTTAAGGGCAGGGTAAACGGGCCATTCGACCTGTCTCTGTCCACCTTAGTTTGTTAGTGGGGTGATTTTTCGCGAAATATAATTCCTCATACTCTGCAAATTTTAGAAATAATGTTACCAACAGATCACATCTTCGAATAACGGCCCATGAAACCAATAATATCCCAAGTTCGCTCTGGAAGAGTTCTTTTTGTCGTGTTTAATATATTATGTGACGTAAAGCTAATACGATGGATTGGGGGGAGTGCTCGAGTGAAAATCGGAACACCAAAGGAAATGTTTGAAGGTGAACGCCGCGTTGCTATGACGCCGGAAAGTGCCGCTCAATTACAAAAATTAGGCTACGACTGTCTAATCGAAACGGGAGCCGGCGCTGAAGCTGGTTTTTCGGATGCCGATTATGCAGCCGCTGGTGTTGAGATCGCCAAAACGGCAGCCGCTCTTTGGAAAACCGCAGATGTGGTTGCCAAGGTGCGCGCGCCGAATGAAGCCGAAGTGAAGCGGTTGAGCGATGGGCAGACGCTGATCTCATTCATCAACCCTGCTGCGAATGACAAGCTGCTGAAATCGGCTGCGAAAAAGGGTTCTACGGTTGTTGCGATGGATATGGTGCCGCGCATTTCGCGTGCCCAAAAGATGGATGCACTTTCCTCGATGGCCAACATCGCGGGCTACCGCGCGATTATTGAAGCTGGCAATAACTTTGGCCGTTTCTTTACCGGTCAGATTACAGCTGCGGGCAAGGTGCCGCCGGCCAAGGTTTTGGTTATTGGTGCTGGGGTTGCTGGATTGGCAGCTGTGGGTACCTCCACCAGCTTGGGCGCGATCACATATGCCTTTGACGTCCGCCCAGAAGTGGCAGAACAAATTGAATCGATGGGGGCAGAATTTGTCTTTCTCGATTTTGAAGAAGAACAAGCCGACGGCGCTGCAACAGGTGGGTACGCTGCAGTTTCTAGCCCAGAATTTCGCGAGGCCCAACTGGCCAAGTTCCGCGAACTGGCACCCGAAATCGATATTGTCATCACAACAGCATTGATCCCGAACCGCGACGCGCCAGAGCTGTGGACCGAAGACATGGTCGGGGCGATGAAGCCGGGTTCCGTAATCGTTGATCTGGCTGCTGAAAAAGGTGGTAACTGCAAACTGACCGTCATGGACAAGAAGATAGTGACAGAAAACGGTGTGACCATAATTGGTTACACGGATTTCCCAAGCCGTATGGCAGCGCAGGCGTCGACTCTGTATTCGACCAACATTCGTCATATGATGACTGATCTGACCCCTGAAAAAGACGGCGTGATAGATCATAACATGGAAGATGATGTTATTCGTGGGGCCACTGTGACTCACGCAAATGCAATCACGTTTCCACCACCGCCACCCAAGATCGCAGCGATCGCTGCGGCTCCGAAGAAAGAAGCGGTGCCTGAGCCAACAGCTCAGGAAAAACGCGCTGCAGAAGTTGCTGCGTTCAAGTCACAAACACGCAATCAGGTTACTTTGTTGGCCGTTGGTGGTGCTGCGCTATTGGCCGTGGGATTGGTCGCGCCAGCCAGCTTTATGCAGCACTTCATTGTATTTGTGCTAGCCGTGTTCATTGGCTTTCAGGTTATCTGGGGCGTGGCACACAGCCTGCACACACCGCTGATGGCGGTCACGAATGCGATTTCTTCGATCATCATTTTGGGCGCGTTGATGCAAATTGGATCGGGATCATCCCTTGTCATCCTGCTGGCAGCGCTTGGTGTCTTTATGACCGGTATTAATATTTTCGGCGGCTTTCTTGTGACACGGCGTATGCTCGCCATGTTCCAGAAATCGTAAAGGAGCGAATCCATGGAATATGGTTTTACAACAGCGGCTTACGTGGTCTCAGCGGTTCTTTTCATTCTTAGCCTTGGCGGTTTGTCCGGCCAAGAAAGTGCAAAACGCGCCGTCTGGTATGGTATTACGGGTATGGCGTTGGCTATAGCTGCAACGTTGATCGGGCCGGGCTCTGGCTTGTGGTTCTTGTCCATGATCATGATCGCTGGTGGCGGTTACATTGGTTATCAATTGGCAACCAAGGTGCAAATGACACAAATGCCTGAACTGGTGGCTGCGATGCACTCACTAGTTGGTTTGGCGGCTGTTTTCGTGGGCTTTATCGCGCATGTTGAACTGGGTCGTGTTTTGGCAATGGATGATGCGGCTAAGAAGGGGCTTGAGGGCTTTGCCGCGATTTTGGCCAAGAAAGATGGTGTTGAGATTGCCATTCTTCGGGTCGAATTGTTCCTTGGCATCTTCATAGGTGCAATCACGTTTACGGGTTCCATCATCGCCTATGGCAAGTTGGCGGGCCGTGTAGATAGTGCAGCGACAAAGCTTCTGGGTGGTCACATGTTGAACGCTGGCGCGGCTACATTGTCGCTGATCACATTGATTTGGTACTTTAACACTGGCGGATTTTTACCATTATTCTTAATGACTTTGGCCGCGTTGTTCATTGGATACCACCTAATCATGGGCATTGGCGGCGCGGATATGCCTGTTGTTGTTTCTATGTTGAACAGCTACTCAGGTTGGGCCGCGGCGGCGATTGGTTTCTCATTGGGGAACGATTTGATGATTGTTGTTGGTGCACTTGTTGGCTCATCCGGTGCGATCCTATCCTACATCATGTGTAAGGCGATGAACCGTTCGTTTGTGTCTGTGATCCTGGGCGGCTTTGGTGGCCCTGCAGGGGAGCAGATGGCCGTTGAAGGTGAACAGATCGCAATTGAGGCCGAGGGTGTGGCTATGGCCCTGAATGAGGCAGACAGCGTTGTTATCATTCCAGGGTATGGCATGGCTGTGGCGCAAGCGCAGTCAGGCGTTGCGGAATTGGTGCGCAAATTGCGTGCCCAAGGCAAAAACGTGCGTTTCGCAATTCACCCTGTTGCAGGTCGTCTACCGGGGCATATGAACGTGTTGCTGGCTGAAGCGAAGGTTCCCTACGATATCGTGATGGAAATGGACGAAATAAATGAAGATTTCCCTGAAACTGATGTGGCGATTGTGATCGGGTCCAATGACATCGTGAACCCCGCGGCGCAGGATGATCCTAACTCTCCCATCGCAGGCATGCCTGTGTTGGAATGCTGGAAAGCCAAACAAGTGTTTGTGTCAAAGCGTGGTCAAGGAACTGGGTACTCTGGTATTGAGAACCCACTGTTCTTTAGAGAAAATACACGCATGTTCTATGGTGATGCGAAGGCGTCATTGGACAAGCTGCTGCCGATGATCGACTGAAATTATCCAAATGAAAACCGAAAGGCGGGTCTGTTACGGACCCGCCTTTTTCATTTTCGAGAAGATGATTGTTTGTGCGGTATACCGTGGTATTCAGTTAAGTAGCTGATTTTTATTAATAATAGTTTGACGTTCCTGCTTCCTTAGATATGATTTGGGTGAATCAGCGGAGCATTCCTTATGTTGCAAATTGACGATCATCCTTTGCGTTTCAAAGTTGCAAACGAACTTCATACGCGGCCTTTTCCGATTATGGAGGCCCCCTGTACGGCAGCATTTATTGCTTTAAAACAAAAGGGTGACGCGGCCACCCGTGATCCGGAGCAAGAGTTTGCACATCTTTTGGAGCTGCTTGACCGCCACGGCGCACCACACCCACAGCCCAATGCGACGCATTTCTATGGCCAGATAGGCAAGAACTGGTTGAAGTGGGAACAGCATACCGAGTTTGTGACCTATACAGTGTTCAACGATGGCTTGGACCCGCGCCCCTTTGAAGATACAGTTTTCTCAAGCTTTCCAGTTGATTGGCTCGCCAACGCTCCGGGTCAACGGATCACGACTGTTTCATTGCGGGTGGAACAAATGCAAGAGCGGGATCAAATTTCGCAGCGCATCAAAGACTGGTTCGTACCTGAAAGTTTGGCAGTGAGTTCGGTGCTGGATGATGCTGCGGTTGTTGCTGCGGATTTTCGAATTGATCCATTGGGTCATCAGCGCTTTGCTATCTTTCTAAGTGCCGAAACAGGGGGGCGGCGACTGGGTCGCATTGTACAGCGTTTGTGTGAAATTGAGACCTATAAAGCGATGTCGATGTTGGGGTTTTCGCATGCCCAAAGCATGGGTGAAAAACTCAATACGTTAGACCGTCAACTCACTGATTTAATGGGGAATATGCGCAGTAGTGATGCGGATGCAGAGACCACATTACATGCACTTTTGGGCATCGCATCAGAGCTGGAAACACTGTCTGCGCAGGGTTCTTTTCGCTTTGGCGCGACGGGAGCCTATCGCGCGATTGTCAGTCAACGCATTGCGGCACTGCGCGAAGAACGGTTTTGCGGACGACAAAGTTTTGCAGAGTTCATGATGCGCAGATACGAACCTGCGATGCGCACTGTAAAGTCCACAGAACGACGGCTGGATGCGCTAAGTAACCGGTCGATCCGCGCCGCTAACTTATTGAGAACACGGGTAGATGTGGAACGATCGGCCCAGAACCAAGCGTTGTTGACCAGTATGGACCGCCGCTCTGATCAACAGCTGCAATTGCAGCGCACAGTCGAGGGGCTGTCGGTGGTTGCGATCAGTTATTATGCCGTCTCTTTAGTGGCGTATCTACTTTATCCAATTGGGGATGTCGTGGGGCTGAGCAAGGGAATGATGACGGCGCTGATCACGTTGCCTGTTGTAGCTTTGGTCTGGTTGATGCTGCGTCGCATTCAGCGCCAGACGATCAAGGGTTAACAGGGCGTGCGACGCGCATTATCGCCCTAACTGTACAGAACCTGCCTAAAACTGTGCAGTCGGCCGCGCGGTTTAAGGCTCAAATCGACGGTTTAAGGGCAGACTTACAGTTTGCTTGCCAATCTGTGTAGTTCACACTGACGGAGACCCCATTAACGATCTGCTCGGATCATGCGTTTGTTAAGGTTTGAAACCGCCACGTAACTCCGTGTTAACCTTTAGCGCCTGATTGCCCCCCAAGATCATTTGCGCCACAAAGGATGCAATTGAGTTCCCTAACAACGGCAACCTCCAAAATGATGGCGAATGCGAAGAATATCGAGCGGTCGAATGTGATCGGTAGTCTGTGGATGGTTGCCTCAATGGTGGCCTTTGCGATTGAGGACAGCCTGTTCAAAGTGGCGGCGGTCACTGTTCCTGTGGGGCAGATGTTGATGTTGTTTGGGGCAGGTGGCGCAATCATCTTTGCCTGTCTTGCATTGTGGAATAAAGAACCGCTGTATCATGCGGATGTCTTATCGCCACCTATGCGCATTCGGATGTGTTTTGAAATTACAGGCCGCTTGTTTTACGTGCTGGCCGTAGCGATCACGCCGTTGTCTTCGGCCACTGCCATTTTACAGGCCACCCCGATTGTTGTGGTTGCTGGGGCGGCTGTGTTCTTTGGTGAACGGGTGGGTTGGATGCGGTGGGCCGCGATTATCGTTGGGTTGATTGGCGTGATGATCGTGTTGCGCCCGGGAACGGATGCATTTTCGCCTCTGTCCATATTGGCCGTCGTCGGGATGTTAGGATTGGCGGGGCGTGATCTGGCCAGCCGCGCAGCGCCAAAGACGCTGAGCACCGTGTTACTTGGCCTCTACGGCTTTTTGACGGTGATCGCTGCTGGTGGTGTTTTCGCGCTGTGGCAGGGACGCGCGTTTGTGTGGCCACAGGGGCAAGCGGCGGCATTTATCCTTGGCGCGATCTGCATTGGCGTGTTTGCCTACACCGCTTTGATGAAGGCGATGCGCACGGGCGAAGTATCTGTGGTCACGCCGTTTCGCTATACCCGTTTGGTGTTTGGCGTTGGCTTGGGTGTATTGGTCTTTGGTGAACGTTTAGACGGGGCAACGATTGTGGGCTGTGCGCTGATTGTAGCTACGGGCCTGTTCATCATGTGGCGTGGACGGGTTGCGGCGCGCGGGTAGTGGCGGCAGATCAAAGCTGTTAAGAGCGGGCCCAAATGCATTTCCAAAAGGATATCCCGATGATCCAAGCTACAGCTTCGTTCAAAGACAATCTGCAACTTTTGCCATCCATTGAGGGTCTCGCGCGTATCGATCTTGTCGATGCGAATGGTGCAATTGTCGCCACCATCCCAAATGAAGCTGGCAAAAAGGGGTCATTGGCCGTTTACCAATACCTTGCCCAGACGTTTGACAGTCTTGATGCGCAGGCTTGCGATCTTGGCCTCGCGCTGTTTGCGGAAAACATAGAGGATGCCAAGAACCGTCCGGGTGCACATCCCAATATCGACCGCTTGTTAGAAATCGTTGACGGCGCCGGGGCGTTGAAGATCGAGCTTACGCAAGCTTAATAGGCGGCGTCAGTCGTCGCCGCTGGGTTCATTTGGATCGCTTGAGAACAGCGCGATCTTGTTGCCTTGGGGATCTCGTAGATAACCCACGTAGAAATCTGCGCCATAATCGGCGCGAAACCCCGGTTGTCCCTCGTCTGTGCCACCTGCTTTTATGGCGGCTGCGTGCAGGGCGCGCACTTGGCTTTGATTTTGTACTTCGAACGCAGTCATCGCGCCGTTGCCTGCCGTCGCGGGCTGTCGGTTGAAGGTGGGTTTGACGTAAAAGTCTGGCAGGGTAGGGCGCTGACCTGCGGGGACGGGGAGGGCGTAGCTGAGGCCCTCAGGTCCTTCTTTAAGCCCGTAATTCAGCGCAGGCAGGAAGGCCGAGTAGAACCGCTTTGCGAGGGCGATGTTATCAGCGCCGACTGTGATGTATGCTATCATTGGGTATGGGCCTTTAACGGCAAAATCATTATGTCTACGATTTTGATCATGGATTGAAAACCACTGGCCAACCTACTGTCGGAACACGAAACTTTGTACCCTTTGGCCAGCATGTTCCACTTAAAGATATGAAATATAAGTTCTTGCGTGATACGTCGAAAAGGGTCGTCTGGTCTTTGGCGTCGATGGTAATCAGCAGTGCAATGCCATCTGATGACGAAATTTCACTTTGCGTTACAATATCAACAGCATGACCTGTAAGATCCTTTGCCATCTCGTTGGCGGCGTAAGGGCCAATGATACAAACTGTTTCCCAGTCACCGCCAAGTGGGGTTAGGTCGACCTTACCCGTGTGGACATTAAGTGAAATGGGACCAGATCCAATCAAATTTAGCCTGTCACAGCGACAAGGAACGAGACGAAGATAAAGGGAATACCAATGCCCATCTTTGCCATGAATGTTGTCTCCTAAGTCTATGCCATCTCGATGATTGCTCACACGTTGGCGCACATTGCTTGCTGAGAGGTTCTAGGCATTGAGCACAACTGGACGGCAAGGCGGGGTGAACCCCGCCCTACGATTTACCGTCCCCGAATGCGGGGGTCCAATGCGTCGCGCAATCCGTCGCCTAGGTAGTTCACTCCAAGCACGGTGAGCGAGATGGCGATGCCTGGAAGCAAGACGCGCTCTGGGTATTCTTCCATCCGTGGCACGGCGTCGGCCAGCATTTTGCCCCAAGTTGGGAAGTCTGATGGGAAGCCTACGCCTAGAAACGACAATGCGCTTTCCGTAATGATCGCGACCGCCAGTCCCAGTGTTGCAGATACCATGATCGGTGAGATCACGTTTGGCAGCAGGTGACGCCGAATGATGGCCCCTGAAGTGGTACCGATGGAACGCGCAGCAAGGATGAATTCACGCTCTTTCAACGCCAAAATTTCGCCCCGTACGATCCGCGCGGTTTGCATCCAGCTGGTTAGCCCCACGACCACAACGATCAGGATAAACATACCGCCCTCTGGGCCAAAGTTGGCGCGCAGGGGTTGGCGGAATAGGGTCACAGCGACCAATAGCAGCGGCAGAATTGGCAGCGATAGGAACAGGTCAGTCAGGCGCATCAGCAACCCGTCGAGCCGCTTGAAATAGCCCGCAGCAACGCCAACGCCTGTGCCGATTGAGAGCGACAGCAACATCGCCGTCCAACCCACAGCCATTGAAGCACGCCCGCCGGCGATCATTTGCGCAAGCAGGTCACGCCCTAAGTTGTCTGTGCCAAAGGGGCGGTGCCATAGGGTCTTGGCCCCGCCATCCCAGATAGCGATCCAGATGGGGCGCACGTTCTTGTTGCGGATGTCCAGCTTTTGCGCGTCTACGGTCCACAGGTATGGGCCAAGCAGAACCGCAAGCGTGATGAAAACAAGGAAGCCCCCGCCAAACACAGCGCCTTTGTGCTTTTTGAACTGGTCCCAGACGTCCAGCCACTGATTGCGTGGTGGCTTGCCCGGTTCTTTGTCCTGAAGCGCCGCGTACGGATCGATTTCGTTTGCTGTATCAGTCATAGCGGATCCTTGGGTCGAGTACGCCGTAAAGCACGTCTGCGATCAGGTTAAA
>Ga0257120_1000592_pt1 | contig 26105 bp, 19 predicted proteins | sample SI106_10metaG_FD_190153 | JGI IMG/M metagenome (GOLD analysis project Ga0257120, IMG submission 190153) | Marine microbial communities from Saanich Inlet, British Columbia, Canada - SI106_10 | ecosystem: Environmental > Aquatic > Marine > Inlet | place: Canada: British Columbia | collected... | reverse complement strand
TTTGGTATTTCTTTGTAACTCAGCAAATTCAGATTTTGAAATGATTTATTACAATTCTGATGGCTCTATAGGCAGTATGTGTGGCAACGGAGGTAGGTGTATTGTTGCTTTTGCAAATGCATTAGGTTTGGTAGATAAAACATGCTCCTTTGACGCTTTTGATGGTTTGCATCATGCAGAAATCATTTCTAATGAAAAAGTAGCGCTACAGATGTCTGACCTCACTGTACCAGAAAATTACCATACTGATACTATTCTCAATACAGGTTCACCTCATATTGTCCTTTTCGAAAATTCTTTAGATGACTTGAATGTTCAAGAAAGGGGTGCGGAAATTCGATTTTCTAAAACCTATGCTGTGGAGGGGGTAAACGTAAACTTTGTTAAAGTTTTAAAAGACAAGTTATTAATTAGAACCTACGAAAGAGGTGTGGAGAATGAAACTTTAGCATGTGGAACTGGAGCTGTTGCTTCTGCAATTGCAGCTTTTGAATCTGGATTAATATCCCCTCAGCCTATAAGATTAACCGCCTTGGGAGGTGATTTAGAAGTGCTATTTTCAAAGTTAGAAAACACATATACAAACATCAGATTGATCGGTTCAGCCAAGTTTGTATTTAAAGGGAGTATAGATGTCTAATTTCCAGTTAAAATACAGAGCTTTAGAACCCGAAGATGCAACCATGCTATTTTTATGGGAAAATGATTTAGAAATAAATGAAGTTAGTTTATCTAAAGTTCCTTTTTCCAAATACATACTTGAAAAATATATTGATCAAGCACATCTAGATATTCAGCAAGCTGGACAGTATCGCTTTGTTTTAGAAGATCTTAAAGGTAACGCAGTTGGTTGTGTGGACCTGTTTGATTATGATGCAGTGGACAGACGAGCAGCCATAGGTATTATTATAGAAAAAAAATACAGGCAACAAGGCTTTGCGCGCGAAGCAATTTCTTTGATGAAGGATTATGCCTTTAATAGAATTGGTATGCACCAACTTTATTGCTCTGTTGGTGTAAACAATGTTAAAAGTTTAAAATTGTTTGAGTCTGCTGGATTCAATCAAATAGGTGTTCGTAAAGATTGGTCTTTTAGAAATGGTGCTTTTCATGATGTGGTAGAATTTCAGCTGATTAACAACTAATTTGAAATACAGACTAACAAATAGTATAGCCAGTTTATTTTTAGTACTGATGTTCAGTACACAGTTTTCATGTGTTCAAGAAATTCCAAAAAAGAACTATTTAAATTTAGCTGACTCGGTTGATTATGTTGGCGCTGAGACTTGTAAAAGCTGCCATTACGACAAGCATAAAACCTTTTCGCATACCGGTATGGGCTTGTCCTTTGGATTGGCCAATCGCACAAAAAGTTCGGCTACTTTTCATAAAGACTCTGTTTTGTATGATGCGCATTCTGATTTGTATTACCATCCTTTATGGAAAGAGGATAGTTTACTGGTAAATGAATATCGAATTGCAAACGGAGATACTGTTCACAAGCGAACAGAATCTGCAGCTTATATTATTGGATCCGGTCAGCATACAAATTCTCACATATCAAATGAGAATGGTTACCTGCACCAACTGCCCTTTACGTATTATACACAAGAAGGTAGATTAGATTTACCTCCTGGATTTGAAGGTGGATTTAATACTCGTTTTAATCGTAAAATCGGTTTAGAGTGCATGTCTTGCCATAACTCACTTCCTAAGTTTGTGTTGGGTTCAGAAAATAAATTCGAAGAGGTTCCTTTAGGTATTTCATGCGAGCGTTGTCATGGTCCAGGTGAAATTCATGTTTCAGAAAAAATGAAAGGCATTCTTGTGGATACCTCAAAATTTATTGATTACACGATTGTAAATCCTGGAAAGTTATCTCCAAATCTGCAGTTTGATCTCTGTTCTCGATGTCATTTGCAAGGGAATACAGTTTTAGAAGAAGATAAATCTTTTTTCGATTTTAAGCCTGGAATGAAATTAGACGATGTGATGAACGTTTTTTTACCTCGTTTTAAAGATGACGAGCGTTTTATTATGGCTTCGCATGTAGATCGATTAAAGATGAGTCAGTGCTTTATAAAATCGAACGATGAACTTACTTGCATAACTTGTCATAACCCCCATCTTAGTATTAATGCAACGCCTAAAGTTGTGTATAAAAATGCTTGTTATTCTTGTCACTCTGATTTAAAAGAACACGAAAATGAACAAGGAGACGACTGTGTTTCTTGTCATATGCCAAAATCCGGCTCCACCGACATTCCTCATGTAACTGTAACAGATCATAAAATTGCAATCACTCAGCACATGAGCCTTTCCGAGTCCAAATCGGTTAAAGAGTTTATAGGCCTTTATTGTGTCAATAACAGCTCGCCGTCAGATCTAACTATTCTTAGGGCTTATTTACAGCAATATGAGAAATTTGAGAAAGAAAACTATTATCTGGATTCTGCCTTTGTCTACTTATCTAAAATACCGCTAGAAATGTGTACAAGTGAGTGGATTAAATTCTACTTTTTTTCGCTTGATTTTAACGGTTTGGTTAATTGGTTTGAAAGAGCATCCTTTGAAAGCCGAAGCAATCAATTAAACAAACGGTCCTATACAAATGACGATGCATGGTCGTGGTACAGAGTAGGAGAGTCTTATTACAAAACAAAAAACTATGAGAAGGCTTCCGTTTGTTTTGAACAGGCATCTTTATTAGCCCCCTTTCATTTAGAAATTCAGAATAAATTTGGGATGGCTTTGCTCAAGTGCAATCGATTAAAAGAGGCACAGAAAGTGTTTGAATTTGTTCGTTTAGAAAATCCAAATTTCGAAAAAGTATATGCCAATTATGGTTATTTATACACGATTCTAGGCGAATTTGATCTAGCGTTAATTATGTACGAAAAAGGCATAGCTTTGAATCCTGATATCGTTCAATTATGGATGAATTTGGCTGCTTATTATTTGCATTTTCAAAACATTGAGAGTGCGCAGAACTCATTGTCACAAGTGCTCAGAATTAAACCAAATCATAAAAGAGCACAACAATTACTGAACCAGATTAAATGAAAAAAATTCTTACCCTCAGCAGTGTTATAATTGTTATGATACTCACGCTGTCAAGCTACTTAACTTACCAACAGGTTTTTGAGCCAATCTCAGGTAAAGACCAAGTTTTACTCCTACCAAATGAGACTAGTTTTAGTGCACTTAAAGATAGTTTAGCTCAGCACGGATTGCTTAAAAATCATACTTTTTTTCAGTTTTTCTGTGAACAGAAAAAATTCACCAAGGTAAAGCCCGGCCGCTATCTGGTTAAGTCGCACACGAATTTAAATTCCATGGTAAATATGCTTCGTTTGGGCGCTCAAAAACCATTAAATATTATTTTTAACAACGCATCTACCTTAGAAGACTTAGCGGGTAAATTAGCCAGCCAAATTCAAGCTGATTCTCTAGCTCTGATAAGTGCCTTTAAAAGTGACTTGTTTTTTTCTACCTACAACTTGGACGAGTCTTCATCTCGAAAATTATTTATACCCAATACCTACGAGGTTTATTGGACTATAACTCCTGTTGATTTTTTGGAGCGGATGCAAAAAGAATACACTAAATTTTGGACTGATAATCGTTTGGCTAAAGCAAAGAGCTTGGGTTTAACAGCGCACCAAGTATCTGTATTGGCTTCTATTGTTCAAAAAGAAACTGCCAAAATAGACGAACAGCCCATAGTTGCAGGACTGTATTTAAATCGTTTAAAAATGGATATGAAGTTGCAGTCTGATCCAACTGTAATCTATGCTTTAAATGAACGGGATGGTTTTGATAAGACCATTAAGAGAGTGCTCAAGAAGGATTTGAAAATTAACTCTCCCTACAATACCTATTACCACAAAGGACTTCCTCCCAACCCTATCTGCATACCAGAAATGTCTGCACTTATTGCGGTGTTAAATGCTTCAAAACACAGTTATATTTATATGTGTGCCAAAGAAGACTTTTCAGGCTATCACAACTTTACAAAATCATGGTCAGAACACAAACGAAATGCCAAACGTTTTCAAAAAGCACTGACTAATAAAGGAGTTTTACGCTAATGGAATTTAGAGCTGGAGATAAAGTTTCGTTTTTAAATGAGCCACTTCATGGCATTGTGCTATCTGTGCTTAATGATTCTCATGTTGTTGTAGAATGTAATGGTATTGAAATGGATGTTTCATCGCGCGAGATTATTAAAGTATCATTTATTCCTAAAGTTGCGGGCAAGCATATGTTTCCCATTAAGAAGGAAGATAAAAAAATGGATGAACTACCTGATCTTAAAAAAGAGTATGAGACCTCAAAAAAGTTAAGTGTTGGTGATACTGTTAGCTTTATGAGCGACAATACGAAAGGTAAAATTATAGCGATCAATTCCCCGTTCGATTATGAAGTTGAATTGGAAGATGGATTTTCTATCCCTGCAAATCGTTTAGAAATAGAAAAAATATGGCTCGAGGACTTTTCAGTAAACCCTAAGGACATAAAAAGTAAAATTAAGAAGGATCTTAACAGAGAGAAACCTTTATTTTCAACTCCACACAAAAGTTCGCCAAAGTATTTCCAGCATAATGAAGTCGATTTGCATATGGAATCTATATTAGATTCCTGTAGAGGCTTGTCTAATTTTGAAATAGTAACCATTCAGCTTACTTATTTTAGAGAAAGATTTCATGAAGCCTTAAAAGACAATGAACCCTTTTTGGTGGTTATTCATGGGATTGGTAAAGGTGTTTTAAAACAAGAGATTTATAATTATTTAGCGCAGTTTCCAAACATCAAAGTAGGACCAGCAGATGCCAAACTTTATGGAATGGGCGCAAGTGAAATTCGTATTGATTAATTCCCTTAAGCATACGTATTTATTTAGTAGCTTTCGTTAATTTCGCAAACTATGAGAGATTTCGATTATTCAGAATTACAGGCACAGCTTGCCAAAAAACCAACCATTGTAATAACTACGCATCGTGGTCCAGATGGCGATGCTATGGGCTCCAGTCTTGCTTTATATCAAGTATTACTTGCACAAAACTATGCTGTTAAGGTAATTGTACCGAATAGTTACCCTAATTTTTTACATTGGCTGCCAAGTAATGAGGCTGTTTTAGAATACGAAGGCAACGAAGTTGAAGCCAATGAGATTTTAGCTCAGGCAGATTTACTGTTTTGTTTAGACTATAATGACTTGCGCAGAACCGATATGATGTGTTCTTCATTAGAAGCATCTACTGCCTTAAAAGTTATGATTGATCACCATCAGGAACCTAAAGATTTTGCAGATTTTACTTTTTCAGTTCCAAGTGTTTGCTCTACATGTCAGCTTGTATTTGAATTTATTGAACTAATGGACTGGTCTAACTATTTATCCGTAGATGTTGCCAAATGTATCTATACTGGTATGGTTACAGATACAGGCTCATTCCGGTTTTCTTCTGTGGATAAAAGAACGCATGAAATTGTAGCTAAACTCATAGATTTAGGCTTGGATCATGCCAAAGTTCATCAAACACTTTTTGATACCAATAAAGAAAGTCGCTTAAAGTTGCTGGGATATTGCTTAAGTGAGAAACTTGAAGTTTTACCAGAATACCATACAGCCATAATGAGTCTTACAAGAGAGGAATTAGAGCGTTTCAGCTTTCAGAAGGGCGATACAGAGGGTTTTGTTAATTATGCCCTCTCTATAGAAGGCGTTGTGTTTACCGCCTTTTTTGTAAAACACGAGGATTTGGTTAAAATATCTTTTCGGAGCATTAATCAGTTTAGAGCCAACCTCTTGTCTAAAGAGCATTTCGGAGGAGGTGGACATGTAAATGCTGCTGGTGGCGCATTTGAGGGATCGATGGAAGACGCAATTGCAAAATTTAAAAAGATATTGCCTAATTTTAAGGAAGAGCTTTTAGCCAATTGCTAAACTTTGTTAAACTGTTTTACAGGTTTTCATAAAAAAGTATCTTTGCAAAGAATCATAAAAGTAAATTCAGTAATTAAATTAAACTCAAAATGAAAAAATTAATTCTTGTATGTGGATTGATATTTGGCTTAAGTGCTCAATCCTGTGTTTCTAAGTCAGACCAACCATCTACTGAGGCAGTAGAAAAAGTAGTTGAAATTTTAAATCCTACTTCTATAAAAGACAAAGGGATGTTTGCTCAAATTAACACCAATAGAGGTACAGTTAATTTAGTGCTCGAATTCCAAAGAACTCCTTTAACTGTAGCTAACTTTGTTGGTTTAGCAGAAGGAACCAAAGTAAATGATGAAAAAGAAGTTGGTATTCCTTATTATGATGGATTGGTTTTTCACCGAGTTATAAAAGATTTTATGGTTCAAGGGGGTTGTCCTCAAGGAACAGGTTCAGGTGATCCTGGCTACAAATTTGCTGATGAATTTCATCCAGATTTAAAGCATGCTGGTCCTGGTGTATTGTCTATGGCTAACTCCGGTGCAGCAACCAACGGTTCTCAGTTTTTTATCACACACAAAGAAACACCATGGTTGGACGGCAAACATTCAATATTTGGTCATGTTATAGATTCTGTATCTCAAGATGTAGTTAATTTAATACAAACTTCCGATACTATCATTTCTGTTTCAATTATTAGAAATGGACGTTTGGCTAAAAAGTTCGATGCAGAAAAAGTATTTGTACAAGTTCAAGCAGAAGCAGCCGCAAAAGAACTCTTAGCAAAAGAAGCTGCTCTTGAAGAGTTGGCTAAACTAACTGAAGGATATACGGAAACACCAAGTGGCTTGTTTTATAAAATGAACCAAGAAGGGAATGGTGAAAAACCTCAGGCTTCTCAAACGGTAAAAGTTCATTACACCGGAAGTTTAACCGATGGTACAGTATTCGATTCTTCTGTAGAAAGAGGTCAGCCAATAGAATTTCCAATAGGTGTTGGAAGAGTTATTCCTGGATGGGATGAAGGTATTGCTTTACTTTCTGTTGGAGGAAAAGCTACTTTGATTATTCCATCGCAACTCGCATACGGAGCTAAAGGTGCTGGTGGTGTTATTCCGCCTAATGCAACCTTAATTTTTGAAGTAGAATTAATTGAAATTGCTAAATAATTACATTGATGAAGGACGGATTATACGCCGAAATTAAAACAAGCAAGGGAAGCGTTTCTCTAGCTTTAGAGTTTGAGAAATGCCCAATGACAGTAGCCAATTTTGTTGGTTTAGCTGAGGGGAGTATTCCAAACAAAGAAAAAGAAGATGGAGTGCCTTACTATGATGGATTGGTTTTTCACCGAGTTATAGCTGATTTTATGGTGCAAGGTGGCTGCCCTAAGGGTTCTGGTATTGGTGGTCCTGGTTATGATTTTCCAGATGAGTTTCATCCAGATTTAAAGCATGTTGGCCCTGGGGTTTTATCTATGGCAAATGCTGGTCCTGGCACGAACGGTTCGCAATTTTTTATTACGCACATTGCAACCGATTGGTTAGACAACAAACACACTGTTTTTGGAAACGTAATTGATGGTATGGATGTCGTAAATTCTATTGCTCAAGACGATGTTCTTGAGTCCATACATATTCAAAGAGTAGGAGCTGCAGCTACTGCATTTGATGCAGCTACTGTTTTTGCCAATGAGGTTAACAATTTCGGGTCTAAGCAAAAGGAAGCTGAAAAGGCTGCGGCTTTAGCTGTAAAAAAGCAGATCGAAGCGAAATACCCAAGTGCTAAAACTACAGCTTCTGGCTTAATGGTAGCAAACGAAGTTTTAGGTACCGGAATGGATGCTATTGTTGGTAAAACAGTTTCGGTTCATTATACCGGTCGTTTAATGGACGGCACCGTATTTGACTCTTCTGTTGAGCGAGGCGAGCCCATAGACTTTAAACTTGGTGCTGGTATGGTTATTAAAGGTTGGGATGAAGGAATTGCGCTACTTAAAGTAGGTGGCAAAGCTACTTTTATAATTCCGTTCCATTTAGCTTACGGAGAAAGAGGTCATCTTCCTGATATTCCTGCTAAAGCAACTTTAGAGTTCGATGTTGAATTGGTCGATGTCAAGTAACATTTTATATCTTTTGAATACTTAAAAAAAACTTGCTTTATGCAGGTTTTTTTTTGGCTAAATTTTAAGCCATAACTTTTGTAAAAGCATTTTATTTAAAAAATAAACAAAATAATCAATGCGTGCATTGGTTATTTTTTTGTATACTTGTAAGGCACTACAATTAAAATGTACTATTATGAAAGGAGGGGCTTTTATTTACCAGCAAACCGCAGCTTCAGCTGTTTTTGTTCCAGAAGACTTTAACGAAGAACAATTGATGATAAAAGAAATGATCATCGATTTTATTCAGAAGGAAGTAAAGCCCAATCTAGAGGAGATAGACTCCATGGTCGACAAATCTTTAATGCCATCGTTATTAAAGAAATCTGCAGCATTAGGAATGTTAGGTGTAAATATAGCTGAGGAGATGGGGGGCATGGATCTGGATATGGTTACCACGCTCATATTTGGAGAAACTACTGCACATGGACATGCTTATGCCACAGCAATTGGGGCACACACTTCTATAGGTACTCTGCCAATAGTATATTACGGTACAGAAGCTCAAAAAGAAAAATACCTTCCTGGATTAGCTAACGGTAAATTTATAGCTTCTTATTGTTTAACAGAACCCGATGCCGGTTCGGATGCAAATTCTGGTAAAACAAAAGCCATATTAAATACTGAGGGAACTCATTACCTTATTAATGGTCAAAAGATGTGGATTACCAATGGTGGCTTTGCAGAAATATTTATAGTATTTGCTAAAATTGATGCTGATAAGAATTTATCGGCTTTCATTGTAGAAAAAGATTTTGGAGGAATTACTTTAGGAGAAGAAGAGAAGAAAATGGGGATTAAAGGCTCCTCAACGATTCAAGTATTTTTTAACGACTGTAAAGTTCCAAAGGAAAATCTACTAGGTGAGCGACAAGCTGGTTTTAAGATTGCCTTAAATATTTTAAACTCAGGAAGATTGAAAATTGGAGCTAGTGCCGTAGGCGGCTCAAAGGTAGCTATTGAAACCTCTGTTGCTTATGCCAAAGAACGCGTACAATTTAAGAAGCCAATTTCCGATTTTGGAGCTATAAAGCATAAACTTGCGGACATGGCTGTTAAAACTTTTGCAAACGAATCTGCTACCTATCGTATTGGTCATTTAATAGATGAAAAATATCAAAATCTAAAGGATTTAGGCTTTTCGCAGAATGAAGCAAAAGTTAACGCTATTAGAGAATACGCTATTGAATGCTCTATAGCCAAAGTTTATGGTTCTGATGTTCTTTGTTACGTTACCGACGAAGCCATTCAGATTCATGGAGGTATGGGCTATGCGATGGAGACTGGTGTAGAGCGTGGTTATAGAGATTCTCGAATTACAAAAATATACGAAGGGACTAATGAGGTTAACCGTTTACTCATTGTAGGAGAATTAATGAAAAGAACTTTTCAAACAAAGGAAATAGAGGTTTTGGCTGCAATGAAAAAGGCCCCACTTTTAGCATTTAAATCTGTCCTTACTCCTCACAGTTCTGTTTTACATAAACGAGTTGCAAATTTAAAAACTGTTTTCTTGTTGCTAACTGGAGCTGTTGGAAGAAAGCTGAAAAAAAACCTTATTGAACAACAAGAAATTGTTATGAATCTTTCTGATATTTTAACCGAAATATTTGTTTTAGAATCTACGTTATTGAGAGTAGAGAAAGCTCGATTAAATAAAAACCCTAAAGTTGCTATTTATGTAAATATATCACAAGTACAGGCCTACGATGCCTTTGCTAAAATACGTGTATCTGCCCATGAGGTTATAAATGCGTATTCGAACGGTCTGGAGAATTCGATGATGAAAAAATGTGTTCGGAATTTAATTCCTGATTATACGATTAATGCGAAAGAGAAGAGACGAAGTATAGCAGATTATTTGATAGCAGAAAGAGGTTATACCTTTAGTTAGCGTCTTTTATTTCTTGTAACATTTTATCCAATGTTTTAGATGTTGATTTTGGAACAGAATTAATGACCTCGTAAAAATGTTTTACTTTAATAGGATCTAAATCATCTAACATAGCATTGTTTAATCTGAAAACAGATACAAGCGATACTTTACGTTTATCTTGTCCTTTTTCAGTAAGTTTAACTAAAACTTTACGCTTGTCTTTTTTATCAGAAATACGTTCAACCAAACCCTCTTTTTCCATAGATTTCAAAATCCGAGAAAGACTGTTGGGTTCCATGCCCATTCGAGGTGCAATTTTAGTTACTGGCGTACCGTCTTCTTCGAAAATGGAAATGAGCGTAAAACCAACTGAAAGCGTTATGTTATGAGCACTTGCAACTTGATTAAACATTCGAGACATCTCGAACCAAGCAGATCGTATTTTATGAACAATAATTTGTTCGGCATAAATTTCAAAATCATCCATAACGCTAAAATACAATGCAGGGTTAGATAAAAAAACAAAAACGAAGAATTATTTATGATGAATAAAAAAAACATTGTATTTATTGATGGTTGTAGAACTCCATTTTTAAAGTCGGGCACCGAATACTTAAACCTGATGTCTTATGAGCTCGGACAGTTCGCCATTAAAGGTTTGTTACAAAAAACGGACTTAAACCCGAAAGAGGTAGATCAGGTTATTATGGGTACTGTTATTTCCAACGTACAAACCTCTAACGTAGCCAGAGAAGCTGCTTTGAGTGCAGGTATTCCAAACACGACACATTGCCAAACAGTTACTCAAGCTTGTATTTCTGCAAACAGAGCTATTTGCAATGGCGTTAACGAAATTTTAGTTGGAAATGCGGATGTAATTATTGCGGGTGGTGTAGAAAACACCTCAGATACCCCAATAGGCTTTCCCAAAAAGATGCGTAACAAGCTATTTGGAGCACAAAAACTGAGTGGTTTAGGTGGTACTTTAAAGTTTATTTTCTCGCTTCGTTTTTCAGACTTTATTCCTGTAAGACCAGCTGTAGCAGAATACACGACGGGCAGAACGATGGGGCAAGATTGTGATATTATGGCGGCTCGATTTAATGTGAGTAGAGAAGAACAGGACGATTTTGCGTATCGTTCGCATCAACTTGCAGGAAAAGCTCAAGAGGCGGGGTTTTTAAAAGACGAGATGTGTGAGGTAGCATTAATACCAAAATTTAAGGCAATTACATCAGACAATGGAATTAGACCATCAGCTAAAAGAGCGAAATTAGCTAAGCTAAGAGCTGCTTTCGATAAGAAGCACGGTACCCTAACTGCGGCAAACTCTTCCTTTTTAACAGATGGTGGTGCTGCCTCTCTCATTATGAGTGAAGCTAAGGCAGTTGAATTGTCTCTAAAACCAAAATCGTCTATTATAGCATACACTTTTACAGGGCAAGATTTAGAAGATGAATTGTTGTTAGGGCCAGCTTATGCAATAGCTAAGGTATTAGAAAAAGCAAATTTAACATTAGATCAAATGGACGTTATTGAATTACACGAGGCATTTGCAGGTCAAGTTCTCGCTAATATAAAGTGTTTGGCTTCCGACGAATTTGCAAAAAATAAGCTGGGAAGAACTAAAGCAGTTGGTGTAATAAACCCATCTAAATTAAATAAATGGGGAGGCTCGCTCTCTATTGGTCATCCTTTTGGAGCCACAGGCTCTCGTTTACTTACTACTGCCTCCAATAGATTAATAAAAGAGGGGGGGACGTACGCTTTAATAGCTGCGTGTGCCGCAGGAGCTCAAGGACATGCTATGATTATAAAAAAATACAATACATAAAATGACAGATCAACATTTAAAAAAACAAATCAGTAATGGAGTTGCTTTCCTTTGTTTGGATCAACAAGGCTCTAAAGTGAACATTGTATCACCTACTTTAATAGACGTTTTTGAAAAAGTTATAGATGAGGTGATTGCTGATGACTCGGTAAAAGCTGCAGTTTTTATTTCTGCAAAAAAAGATTTTATTGCCGGAGCAGATATTCAGTCATTCAAAGCAGATAAGGTAGGCGATTTTCAGCCCATTTCTATCAAAGGACACCGACTGTTAGCTAAACTCGAAAATTCAACCAAACCTTTTGTGGCTGCTATTCATGGAACTGCTTATGGCTTGGGTGTTGAGTTGCCTTTGGCCTGTGCTGCTCGTATAGCGTCAGATCATAAAAGCACCAAATTAGCTCTGCCCGAGGTAAAATTAGGTTTGTTACCTGGCGGAGGAGGTACGCAGCGTTTGCCTCGTTTGATTGGCTTGCAAGCAAGTTTAGATATGATGCTTACTGGGAAAAATGTGTTTGCAAGACGGGCAAAAAAAATAGGTTTAGTAGATGAATTGGTTCCCCATTCTAAATTAAAAAAAGCAGCCGAAAAATTAGCTTTAAGTTTAGTAAGTAAACCATTAAAGCGGCGTCGTAAAACGTCCTTATTTACTAAATTTCTAGATCATACTTCTTTGGGTAGGTCTATTGTTTATAAAGAAGCTCGCAAAAAAGTGCTCAGACAAACTATGGGTAATTATCCTGCGCCCATGGAAATTATTAATTGTATTGAAGCAGGTTTGAAGTATGGGGCAGCTGCCGGTTACCATAAAGAAGTTTTAAAGTTCGAAGAGCTCATGATTGGTTCTGTCTCTAAAGAACTGAGGAATTTATTTTTTGCAATGACCAGTAAAAAGAAAAATCCTTGGGAGGAACATGCAAATGAGTTAACTACTTTAGGGTTGTTAGGGGCTGGTTTTATGGGTTGTGGTATTGCCGAAGTAACACTAGGTAAAGGAATAGATATCGTTTTAAAAGACATTAATCCTAAAACCATACAATCCGCAAAGAAATTACTTTGGGCATCGTTGTCCAAAAAAGTCAAACGAAAATCCCTATCCAAAATTGAAGCTAAAAACGCGATTGCATCTGTTAAAGGCCAGTTAGACTACAACTATTTTAATAAGGTTGATGTACTAGTTGAGGCGGTATTTGAAGATATGGGTATGAAGCAGAAGATACTCGCAGAGGTTGAGAAGTTTACAAAAAATGATTTTATTTTTGCTACAAATACCTCTGCATTGTCTATTGAAGAAATAGGGAAATTTGCAAAGCATCCCGAAAATGTAATTGGCTTACATTATTTTTCACCAGTTTCTAAAATGCCCTTGTTAGAAATTGTTAAAACTCCTAAAACCTCCGCCAGTACAATTGCTACATGTTACAATTTAGGATTAAAGCAAGGAAAGACAACTATTGTAGTTAATAATGGCCCAGGTTTTTATGTGAACAGAATTTTAGCTCCCTATTTAAACGAAGCGATGTTGTTGCTTGAAGAGGGCGCAGGTATTCTAGAGATTGACAGCGTAATGAAACAATATGGATTTCCTGTAGGGCCTTTTGCTTTATTGGATGAGGTTGGTATTGATGTTGGTGCACATGTAATGACTGGAGATCTTGCCGAAATGTTTAAGAAGCGTGATGGTGCTTTAATGAGTAAGGGGCTCTTGTTAATGAACGATGCTGGTTACAAAGGTCGTAAAAATAAAAGAGGATTCTTGGCTTACGATTCAAAGGGTAAAAAAAGACGAGGTAAATTTAATCCTGCTGTTGGTCAGTTTTTTGGCAATCCAAGGCCAAAGAAATTTAATGCAGTTGAGGTTCAATTACGCTTAAGTTTACTTTTGTTAAACGAAGCCGTTTTGTGTTTGCAGGAGGGTATCATTGAATCCGTTGAAGATGGAGACTTAGGCGCTATTTTTGGTATTGGCTTCCGCCCATTTACTGGTGGCCCGTTTCGTTACATTGATCAGGTTGGTGCAGCAATCATCTTAAAGGAATTAGACGCGTATAGAAATACGTTCGGTGAACGTTTTAGTGCATGTGACATGCTTATAGAATATGCCAAATCTAACAAGACCTTTTATTGAAGATTTTAAATTTTTATATTGATTTTATTGGAAATAAATTACGGGTTCACAGGTTTTAAATTTGCTTTTAAAACCTAGAGTCGTAATGGTGGTAAAGCAGGTTTATTTTGTATATTTGCATGCAATTAAAACTAAAAAATTGCCGTTACATGGACTTACATTCTACAGATAAATTCATTGGAGAGGGCTTAACCTACGACGATGTGTTGTTGGCTCCTGCTTATTCTGAGGTTTTGCCCCGTGAAGTAAATATCACATCTAAATTTTCTAGAAACATTTCCTTAAATACACCAATCGTATCTGCAGCAATGGATACTGTTTCTGAATCTGCTATGGCAATTGCCATTGCTCGGGAAGGAGGTATTGCTGTTTTACATAAAAACATGAGTATAGAAGCTCAAGCAAAGGAAGTATATGCTGTTAAAAGATCTGAGTCTGGAATGATATTGGATCCCGTAACACTTTCTCACACATCTACAGTAGCGGATGCTAAAAAGATGATGAAAGAATTTAGCATTGGAGGAATTCCGGTGGTAGATGACAATCGTAAATTAATTGGTATTGTAACCAACAGAGACTTGCGTTTTGTAAAAGACAATACTTTATCGGTTAATGATGTAATGACCAAAAAAGGCTTGGTTGTTACCAAAGAAAACACAACACTATCTCAAGCTGAAGAAATTCTGCAAGATCATAAAATAGAAAAATTACCTGTTGTTGACAAAGACAATATTCTGGTTGGTCTAATTACCTACAGAGATATTATAAAGGTTCGCGTTCAGCCAAACTCAAATAAAGATTCTTTTGGTAGATTAAGAGTTGCTGCAGCTGTTGGCGTTACCGGTGATGTTATGGATCGTGTAAATGCTCTTGTAACTGCTGATGTAGATGCCATTATTGTGGATACCGCTCATGGCCATACCAAAGGAGTAGTTGATACATTAAAGTTAATTAAATCTCAGTATCCAAACTTAGATGTTGTTGTAGGTAATATAGCTACAGCTGATGCTGCTCGTTACTTAGTTGAGGCTGGGGCAGATGGTTTAAAAGTTGGTATTGGTCCTGGTTCTATTTGTACAACTCGAGTGGTTGCTGGTGTAGGTGTTCCGCAATTAACTGCAGTAATGACGGTTTCTGAAGCCATTAAAGGGTCAGGTGTTCCTGTAATTGCTGATGGAGGTATTCGTTACACGGGAGATATTGTTAAAGCAATTTCTGCTGGTGCAGATTCGGTAATGCTTGGGTCTTTGCTCGCTGGTACAGAAGAATCGCCTGGAGAAACAATTATATACGAAGGTCGTAAATACAAAGCCTACAGAGGAATGGGCTCTATTGATGCTATGAAAGCGGGCTCTAAAGATCGTTATTTTCAAGATGTAGAAGACGATGTTCAGAAACTAGTACCCGAAGGTATTGTTGGACGCGTAGATTACAAAGGATCTTTGGCAGAGGTTATGTATCAATTTATAGGTGGGCTAAGAGCAGGTATGGGGTACTGCGGCTCTAAAGATATTTTGTCTCTTAAAGAAAACGCTCAATTTGTTAGAATTACCAGTGCAGGTGTTATTGAATCTCACCCGCACGATGTTACCATTACTCGTGAATCACCAAATTATAGTAGAAAATAAACTTTATCAAATGAAAAAAATAATTTACACAGTCGTTATTGCTTTAGTAAGTTTTAATGCATTAGCTCAAGAAACTAGTAGAACACTTTTAACTATTGGTGGAGAAGAGGTTAGTGTTGATGACTTTTTGAGTATTTACAACAAAAATAGAGCTGTTGGAGAAGCCATTGATCCAAAAACACTAGACGAATACGTTGATTTATTTATCAACTTTAAGCTAAAAGTAAAAGAAGCTGAGGCATTGGGTATGGATACGGTTCCTAGTTTTATTAAAGAACTCCAAGGCTATAGAAAGCAGCTAGCAACGCCATATTTAGTTGACAAACAAGCCGGAGAGCAATTAGTGATTGAGGCCTACAATAGGTTGAAACAAGAAGTTAAAGCTGGTCATATACTTATTACAGTAAACGCTGAAGCTTCTCCTGCTGATACACTTAAGGCATATAATAAAATATTAAAACTGCGAAAAGAAATAATAAATGGAGCTGATTTTAATGCTTACGCTAAACAATACTCTCAAGATCCATCTGCCAAAGATAATGCAGGTGATTTAGGTTATTTTAGTGCAATGTACATGGTTTATCCTTTCGAAAATGCGGCTTACAATACTGCTGTTGGAGAAGTTTCTGAGATTGTTCGTACACGATTTGGTTATCACATACTTCAGGTAAAAGACAAGAGAGCTTCCAGAGGCGAAGTTAAAACAGCACACATTATGGTTAAATTCCCTAAGCCGTCTGGTGAAAACACAAAAGAAGAAATCGATTTAGCTCAGCTGAAAATAAATGAAATTTACACCAAACTTATTTCTGAAAATGCAGATTTTGCTGAAATGGCTAAACAATACTCAGATGATAAAAACAACGCATCTAAAGGAGGTGCTTTACCATGGTTTGGTTCAAATAGAATGGTAGAGAGTTTCGAGAATGCAGCTTTCGAAATTACTGAAATTGGTGCGATAACTGAACCCGTTGCTACACCTTATGGTTGGCATATTATTAAATTAATCGATAAAAAAGGTTTGGGCACTTTTGAAGATGAAAAGGCCGAAATAAAAAAGAAAGTAGAAAAAGATTCTAGAGCTCAGGTTAGGCGTTCTTCTCTGGTAAATAAACTTAAAATAGATTACAAGTATGCCTTCAATAAATCAGCTTTCACTCAAGTAAAGAATATTGTTTCAAAAGACTTTTTATCAGGAAATTGGTCTGTAGAAAAAAATAAAAATGAGTTAACTAAAACCATTTTTTCTCTAGAAGATAAAGTTTATTCTCAATTAGATTTTGCGATTTATTTGACTAAATCACTTAAAAAAATCAATTCAAAATCTAAAGTTCAAATTACTTCTGTTATTGACAATGCTTTAGCCTCTTGGACCGAAGATGAAGTGATAGCCTATGAAAATCTTAATTTAGAAAACAAATACAATGACTTTAGATTGTTAATGAAAGAATACCGTGATGGTATTTTATTGTACGAACTTACAGATTCTAAAATTTGGTCTAAGTCTGTTAAAGACACTATTGGTTTAAAAGAATTTTATGAAGCTAACAAGCTCAATTACATGTGGGGTCAGAGAGCTGAAGCTAGTGTAATTAACTGTAAGAATGAGACCATAGCTTGTAAGGTTTACAATAAGTTACGAAAAGGGAAAACAGATTTAGGTAAGATTAAGTTAAAAATGAATAAAAAGTCTCCATTAAACATGGATGTTAACCGAGGTGTTTATTCACACGGCGACAACCTGTTTGTAGACTCTGTTGAATGGGTTGTTGGAGTTTCTGATTTGATGAAGGATAATGAAAACGTTAAACTTGTTTACATTACCGAAATTTTAGAGCCGCAGGTTAAAGAATTAAACGAAGCTAAAGGAATTATTACATCAGATTACCAAGACGCATTAGAACAGGCTTGGTTGCGTGAACTTAAATCTAAATATGATGTAGAGCTTAATAATTATGTTTTGGATTTAGTTAAAACAGATAATCTAAGTGAATTAGATGTAGTTGTTGTGCCTGAAATACCGTCCTATAAGGGACACTTTGTTCGTTGCTTTGGTAAAGCTAGAAGAGCTCTAGGTTCTTCAAAAGATATTATTTTTGAGTGGTATGGTAATTTATACACCACCGAGTTAAAGAGGGATTAATCATTGTTTAAGTTCTTCATCTATACATTAGCTATTGCTATTTTGTCGTCATGTTCTTTCTTTGAAAGAACTGACGACATTTTAATTGCTAGACTTAACGACTCTTATTTGTATGAATCTGACGTTAAATCGATACTTAATAAGCATTTATCTACCGCTGATAGTTCAGCGCTTGTGCAACAATACATTATTAATTGGGCTCAAGAAGAACTCCTTCTTCAGAAAGCTGAATTAAATGTTGATATTAGTGAGTTTGAAATAGATAAAAGGTTGGAAGATTACAGACGTTCTTTACTAATCCATGCTTACGAGCAAAAATTAATACACCAAACCAACGACACACTTGTGTCATTAAGTTCTATCGAAAGCTATTTTCAACAACACACCGATGATTATATTTTAGCACAAGATATTGTAAAGTTAATGCTGATTAAAGTTAGTGAAGTTGCCCCAGAGTTAGACTCAATACAAGAATGGGTTTTTTCACATGAGCCTCTTAACCACGATGCTATAGAAGCCTATGCGCATCAGTACGCTAAACGCTTTTACTACAATCCTAAAGAGTGGTTAAATTGGTCAGAGTTTAGCGATTTTTTGCCTCAAGCAAATCTTGAGACAAATTTTTTTCAAAAAAACAATACTTTACAGTTTAAAGACTCGTTAGACTTATATTTCATAAGACTCTTTGACAAGAAAGTTCAAGGAGAATTAGCTCCTTTAGAATATGTTGAAGAAGAAATAAAAAGTATATTGCTAAATCAAAAAAAACTAAGAACAGTTGATGTTATTCAGTCAAAATTATTGGAAGATGCCAAAAAATCAAATCAATTTGAGATTTATTAAACCCTTCAAACTTACGGCAATATTTGTCTTTTTGTTTACCACGATTTTATCTGCTCAAGTAGTAATCGACGGCATTGCTGGTATTGTTGGAAATAATATCGTTTTAAATTCAGATATTGAACAACAACTTTTACAATATCAAGCCCAAGGTTTAGAAATAGACAGCGCTTTGAGAGTTCAAGTTTTAGAAGATTTATTGTTTCAAAAGCTAATGTTACACCAAGCATTACTGGATAGTGTTGTTGTTACCGAAAATGAAGTTTTAAACGAAGTTGATTCACGAATCGACAACTTTATTGCTCAATTAGGCGGAGAGGATCAATTAGAAAGCTACTTTGATAAAAAAATATATGAAATCAAGGAAGAAATGTTTGAGCCTATAGAAAGTTCTCTTTTAATTCAAAGAGTACGTTATGGTATTACTTCTTCTGTAACCATAACTCCTTCAGAAATTAGGTCATTTTTCGGTACTTTCTCTTCCGATAGTCTTCCAATTGTGAACGAAGAGGTTGAAGTAGCTCAAATTCTTAAACTACCACCAGCGAGCTCATCTGCAGTTTCAGAAACGAAAAAGAAACTTGAAAAGTTAAAGTCTAGAATTGCAAAAGGAGAGAGTTTTGGAACCTTAGCCATTTTGTATTCAGAAGATCCTGGGTCTTCCAGAAATGGGGGTTTGTATACTTCGATCAAAAGGGGGATGTTTGTCAAAGAGTTCGAAGCTGTTATGTTTAGTCTAGAGGTGGGAGAGGTGTCTGATGTATTTAAAACTGAATATGGGTATCATATTATGGTGTTAGAGGAGCGAAGAGAAGATGAAGTTGATGTACGCCACCTTCTAATGTCCCCAAAAATCTCTCCACTAGATCTTAACAATGCCAAAGATTTATTGCAAGATGTGAGAGATTCAATACTTAACGGAGACCTTGTTTTCACTAAGGCAGCTCTTCGTTATTCTGATGATAAGTCCACTAAACTTAATGGAGGTAAGTTGATTAACCCTTCTACTGGAGATACTAAGTTTGAGCTAGCTCAATTAGAACAAGGCATTAATGTAGCTATAGAAAACCTAGACGTTAACGAAATTACAGAACCTATTTTTGTGAAAATGGAGGACGGTAAAGAAGCATACCGTATGTTTGTACTATTGAATAGAAAACAACAGCATCAGGTTAATTTAGTCGATGATTACAAAAGAATAAGAGATTTAGCCTTAGAAAGCAAAAAAGACAAGTCTATTGAAGAATGGATTTCTAAGTCCTTAGAGCAAACCTATGTGCGTGTACATAAATCGTATAAATCTGATTTGTTTCAGTATAATTGGTTAAAAAAATAAAAATGAAAGATCAACACAGTGATATAGTTGCCTTAGACAATTTAAAGGTTCAATTTTCGAGTTTAAAAAACGAAATTGCTAAAATAATTGTTGGCCAAGACAAAGTGGTGGAAGAGCTAATTCTTTCTATATTTTGTAGAGGCCACGTGCTTTTAGTTGGTGTACCTGGACTAGCAAAAACGCTGTTGGTTAAAACCATAAGTGATTCTTTAGGCCTTCAGTTTTCTCGGATTCAATTTACACCCGATTTAATGCCTTCTGATATTATTGGTGCAGAGATTTTAGATGAAAATAGAAATTTTAAATTTGTTAAAGGACCTATATTTTCTAATGTAATTTTAGCCGATGAGATTAATCGTACTCCACCAAAAACGCAAGCGGCTCTCCTTGAAGCTATGCAAGAGCGCTCGGTTACAGCTGCTGGTGTTCAGCACGCATTGGATAAACCATTTTTTGTCTTAGCTACGCAAAACCCTATAGAGCAAGAAGGTACTTACCCCTTGCCAGAAGCACAATTAGATCGTTTTATGTTTAATTTAAATGTAGATTATCCAACTTTTTCAGAAGAGGTTCAGATTGTAAAAGCTACAACAACAGATACATATACTCAAGTTAAAGAGGTTTTATCAGCTACAGAAATTAAAGCTATTCAGGAGTTAATTAGAAAGATTCCGGTTTCTGATAATGTAGTTGAATACGCTGTTAAGTTGGTTGGAAAAACACGTCCTGATGGAGAATTTGCAACTGCAGAGGTTGTTAAGTATTTATCTTGGGGTGCTGGTCCAAGAGCTTCTCAGTTCTTAGTGCTTGCAGCAAAGGCTCATGCAGCAATAAATGGCAAGTATTCTCCAGATATTGAAGATGTTAAAGCTATTGCTCTTCCGGTACTTCGTCATCGTATAGTGAGGAATTATAAAGCTGATGCTGAGGGAATGAGTGTTGAGAAATTAGTTGCTTCTCTTTTGTAACTATTTTACCAATTTAGTTTTTTTGACACCTACTTTAATCGTAAAGTTTTTAGTCGTACAATCAATACAATCAATAGGATTTTAATTTATACAGTTATTTAATAATAATATTTTTAATAATTTAATTTATGCTTCTAAATAATACGATTTAGAGTACGACGAATACAATATTAATTATGCAATTATCAAAAAATCAAATTGATGAACTCTATGAGTTCGTTAGAAAGAAAGGCATCCAATATATTGATTTACAAAAAGAACTTGTAGGTTACCTCATTTTGATTATTGAATCTAAAATGAAATCTAACCCTAATTTAACATTTACCAAAGCTCTTAATTTGGCCTATAAGACTTTTGGCGTTTATGGTTTTGACGCTATCCTTAGCCATAAAATTAAAATGCAAACTAAACTTTTTTATCGTATAATACGCAAACATATACGAGCGCTTTTTATCAGCTATCGGATATGCTTTATATTAAGTTCTTTTTTTATATTCTATTATGTTAGGTCATTTAATTGTATCATTCATGAGCTCTATTTTGAATTTATAGCTGCAGGGATTTTTCTACTTGTCTATTCAAGTTACTCATCACATAATACAATACGAAAGTTAAGTAAAAAGTATCTTGTTTTAAGTTCTTACATTAATTTAAATATGGGTAGTATAAGCATTTTGTATTATTTTTTGGTTCTTCCTACAGTTATTGGGGAACATATTCTAAATAATTATCCTCACCTTTTTTCTCTTAACCTTACTTTATTACTTGTTTTTATTGAAGTTAGACGAAGTGTACTAAAAGAAATGTTAGCTTATGTGAAAAGTAAAGGCTTGGAGTAGCTTAAAAATAGTAAGGAAAAAAAATATTTTATAAATTCGCACATATCTTTTTTAATTAAAAACATTAGTATAGCATGCAACTGTACAATAAATTAAGCGCAAAAGAAAGAGCTGTTTTAATAGACGATGCAGGAAAGAAAAGACTTACCATCTCTTTTTATCAGTACGCAAACATTAAAGATCCTCAAGTTTTTAGAGACCTACTATATGTTAAATGGGATTCTATGGAGGTTTTGGGTCGTATTTATATTGCTCCAGAAGGAATAAATGCACAATTTTCATTACCTGCAGATCAGTTCTCGAATTTTAGAGACCACCTGGAAACCATTTCTTTTTTAAAAGACATTCGATTAAATGTTGCTAGAGAGCAGGACAATAAGTCATTTTTAAAGCTAAAAATTAAGGTTAAAAGCAAAATAGTTGCAGACGGCTTAAATGACGATACTTTTGATGTTACGGATATTGGTACTCATCTTAATGCCAAAGATTTTAATGACATACTTGACAATCCTCAAACAGTTTTGGTTGACATGCGCAATCATTATGAATCTGAAATTGGACATTTCACGAACGCAATAACTCCAGATGTAGACACTTTTAGAGAATCTCTTCCTATTATTGAAGAGGATATAAAAGCACATAAGGAGGATAAAAATATCGTAATGTATTGTACTGGTGGAATTAGGTGTGAAAAGGCTAGTGCTTATTTTAAGCACAAAGGATTTAAAAATGTATTTCAATTGGAAGGTGGGATTATTGAGTATGCCAGACAAATAGAAGCCGAGGGTTTAGAGAATAAATTTATGGGTAAGAACTTTGTGTTTGATGAACGCAGAGGAGAGCGAATTTCCGATGCTGTTATTTCTTCTTGCCATCAATGTGGAAATGCTTGCGACGTGCATACAAATTGCTTAAATGTAGCTTGTAATTTATTGTTTTTACAATGTGAAGAATGCAAAAAAAATCATGATAATTGTTGTTCGTCTGCCTGTAAAGAGATATCTGCTCTTCCCTTTGAACAACAGAAAGAGTTGAGAAAGGGTACGCCAAACAGCAATAAAATTTTTAATAAAGGGAGAAAAGTTGGCTTAAAAAAAACAAAATAAATGGTTTTTGTACCAATTAGAGTTCTTTAAATTATGAAATTTTAAAAAAAAAGCCTTGTTTAATTATTTAAACAAGGCTTTTTTACATTCACTCATTATTTAATAATTCATTGGTCTTCTCACATCTGCAATATGTTTCGCTAAACGCATTACTTGGCGAGAGTATCCATATTCATTATCGTACCAAACGTAAAGAATAATATTTTTACCATCTTGAGAAATTATAGTTGCTGGACTGTCGTATATAGCAGCAGCATTGTTGCCCACAATATCACTAGATACTAATTCTTTAGAAATAGAATAGTTTATTTGCTCTACTAGAGGGCCTTCTAGAGCCGCATTTTTAATAATAGTATTAACATCTTCTAAGGTAATCTCTTTATCTAATGTTATGTTTAGTATTGCTAAAGAGCCATTAGGTGTAGGAACCCGAACTGCATTTGCAGTTAATTTATTTTTTAGTTCTGGAATTACCTTAACAACTGCATTTCCTGCTCCAGTATTTGTGAGGACTAAGTTTAGCGCAGCTGCTCTTCCGCGTCTCTCTTTTTTATGCATATTGTCTACTAAGTTTTGGTCATTTGTATACGCATGTATAGTTTCAATATGACCTTTTACAATCCCTAAGTTGTCGTTTAGTATTTTTAAAATAGGTGTAATAGCATTTGTTGTGCAGGAAGCTGCAGAAAATACATCGTATTTATTTAGTTTGTAATCCAAGTGATTCGCACCAAACACAATATTCGGTACCTCGGCACCGGGAGCCGTTAATAGCACTTTCAAAACACCTTTTGCTTTTAAATGTCTGCTCAAAGCCACTTTGTCTTTGAATACACCGGTATTGTCAATTAGCAATGCATTTTTAATTCCGTATGCAGAATAGTCTACATCTTCTGGTGCAGAAGTTTTTATGAGTTGAACGGATTGTCCATTAATAATTAAAGATTTATTGGCAACATCCTCTACAACTGTTCCAGGAAATTTCCCATGTACTGAGTCAGTTCGTAATAACGAAGCTCTTTTTATAATGTTTCGTTCATCGTTATTTCTAAGTACAATTGCCCTCAATCTTAATTGCTCTCCTTTTCCTTCTTGCGCCATTAGTTCTCTGGCTAAAAGACGTCCAATTCTCCCAAACCCAAATAAAATGACATCTTTAGGATGTATCGTTGTACTTTCATTATTTACAAAATCTAGTTTTTTGCATATAAATGACTTTAAGTCTTTGTAAAGTTCTTTCTCGTTAATCCATTCATAAGTGAGTTTTCCAAGATCAATTTTTGAAGGTGCTATATTCGTTTTTGAGATGCCATTAGCCATTGCTAGTGTTTCGAATATAGTGATCGGTTTTTGAACAAAGTTTTTTGCGTATTCATGCAGATTTAAGATTTCACTCGATCTTTTGTCAATGAGTTTGTTCCGAAAGATGACCAACTCTATTGATTTTTCGAAAGATAAATCACTCGAAACTTTTATCAATTCGATTGCTGCTCTTTCTTCCGCAATCCTTGCATTTAATTCTTCCTGGTAATTCATAAATGAATTTTAAAAAGGGATTAATTTATGCCACGAAAATAGTATTTTTTTAACTAATTAAACCTCGTTTTTTTGTTTTAATTTAAGGCTGTACTTAGTGTACATAGTACGTTTAATCATTTTTAAAGTCTTTAAATTCTATGAAAAGGACACTAAATTTAATGTTCTCAATGCAGCTTATTTTAGGGCTGTATTTAATTAGCAGTGTGAGAAAAAATCTAGCATTTTGATTCATTTTTTTTTGACTAGAACTACATAAATAAGGACTCTATTTTTCAAGTAATTTTATGCTAAATTTTCAAATTATTTTAGGTGATTTTTTCATTAGGATTCCAAAAGTTTACATTAAATTGAAATGAATTACACTTCATTTTCAATTTTTCAGCGTTCTATAATTACCTTAAAGATTGAAATTATTCTTTAAAAAACAGACATGTTGCCAATTATAAAAAAAAGGTCTGGTATTTGTTTACTCATCTAAGAACATCTCATTATTTAATCTTCTATTATGAATAAATTAGTATTAATACTTTTCATCCCATTTTTTACATTTGCCCAACAATGGGATTTTGTTGGTAATTACGATTCGGATGGAAGGCATCATCCAGTAACGTTCTCTAACGATGATTTTGGTTTTGTTTTAGCGGGACAAAACAATGCTGGTGAATATTTAAGTGATGTTTTACGTTATGATGTTCAATCCAATAGTTGGGAACAATTGGCAAACTTCCCTGGTGGCCCAAGAGGCTATGCATATGGCGTTTCTGATGGTACAAATGCTTATGTTGGTTTCGGAAGTAATAACGATTTATATCCAACGGATTGGTGGGTGTATTCTATACCTAATAACTCGTGGGAAGAATTACAAAGTTTCCCTTATCTTGGAAGAAACCATCCTGCTATGGTTCTGTCTGATGGTAAAATATTTGTAGGAATGGGAAGTTCTGATGGATTTAATTTTGATGATTGGTGGGTCTATGATATCTTAAACGACACTTGGGGTCAGTTGTCCAATTTTCCATTCGGTGCTAGGCATCATCCTTTTTATTTTTCAATTGATAAGGTACCCTACGTTGGTTTTGGGCATGGGGATTATACAAATAATGGTACTATTCAGATTTACAACGATTTTTACCGCTATGATGTAAGTAGTGACAATTGGATTCAACTCAACGATTTTCCTTCAGAAGCTAGAGTTGCTGGCACTCAATTTTCATACAATGGTAAAGGTTACATTATGAGTGGAGATGGCGACGATCATGGTCCTTTAGACTCTGGTGAGTTATGGCAATATGATCCTTTGTTAGATAGCTGGACACAGCTAACATCTCATCCAGGTGGAGCTAGATGGGCTCCAGGTTCTTTTGTTATTGGTTGCAATGTTTATTTAACATCTGGTTACAAACTAGAATCAGACACCTATTTTAACGATTTATTAAAATTTAAATTAAGTGCGGATTGTGGATGTTTGGATGAATTGGCTCTAAATTACAACCAAGAAGCATTATTTAATGACAACTCTTGCTGCTATCTTTCCGGGTGTACAGACCCTTACTCTACTAATTATAACGATAATGCTTGTATTGACGATGGCAGTTGTATTGCAACAGTACTGGGTTGTACTGACAGTTCCTTCACAAACTTTAACTCACTAGCAAATACAAGTTCTGGTTTTACAGGTTTTACTTCTGAAGAATTTGGCTCAGGTGGTTTTCATTACAACGATATGTGGGATATGGTTTTTAATTGCTATGAGACTGTTACATTAAAAA
>Ga0257120_1000583_pt1 | contig 26276 bp, 22 predicted proteins | sample SI106_10metaG_FD_190153 | JGI IMG/M metagenome (GOLD analysis project Ga0257120, IMG submission 190153) | Marine microbial communities from Saanich Inlet, British Columbia, Canada - SI106_10 | ecosystem: Environmental > Aquatic > Marine > Inlet | place: Canada: British Columbia | collected... | reverse complement strand
AGGCTAAAAAATGAATATGAAAGACACATACAACTAAATCGAGTTTTCAAGCAAGTAGAAAATAATGAATGAAAGCGAAATTAAATGAATTTACATTAAAATATAGGCTAGACCTTGAGATCCCAAATCTTGTCCTTATTATTGATGAGATCTTTCAAAACATAATTTGTATTTTAACATATTAAAAACAGCCCTATGACAATAGACGGAATGTTTCTCAAGTGAAAGGAGTCAAACCGACATTCAATTAAATTTACACCTACCACAATCCCTTAAATTTTAAAAGAAAGAAATAAAAGAACAATTACATTTGCGTCAATGAAAATTTACGGAGTGGCCTTCCTTGCAGCTTGTTACTTGATAGGGCAAGTGATTGGAAAATACATTGGGATAGGCCTGGGTATTGGAGGTAATGTAGGTGGTGTCGGTATTGCAATGATCTTGCTAGTGATGATCAATGATCGGTTTTATAAGAAAACCTCTTTACATGTAGAGACCCAAGCGGGGGTACTTTTTTGGAGCAGTATGTATATACCCGTGATCGTTGCCATGTCGTCGATTCTGAATGTCAAGGTGGCTCTTTCGAATGGATGGGTAGCTATCTTTTCCGGAATCTTAGCGACTTCATGTTGTTATTTATTGATTCCCTTAATTTCGAAATGGTCACAGTTGAATTTAAAAGAATCCACAGAATGATAGGTGTGAATGTTTTAGATGAGATATTTATCAAAAATGGATTGATCGTAGCCTTTTTGACCGTGGGAGTGATGTTGTTTTTGGCCGATGGAATGTCAAAAAAAATATTCAATAAACGGATTCCAGGGGTAGCGATTGCTATTTTAGCCGCTCTTGTAATGGCCTACTTCGGAGGTGATAAAGGGATTTCAAATCATTCTTTTTTTTCGGGTATGGCGCTGTTAGGAGGGGCAATGCTTCGCGATTTCACAATAGTTGCGACCGCCATGGGGGCCAACTTGTCCGAGTTGCGAAAAACGGGATTACCCGGAATTATTTCATTATTCATAGGTGTAACTGTTACCTTTTTTGTGGGGGGATCGATTGGATATGCTATGGGCTATACGGATGCCGTGAGTTTCACTACGATTGGGGCAGGCGCTTGCACCTATATTGTTGGACCCATTACTGGGGCTGCTATTGGTGCCTCTTCGGATTTAATTGCGATTAGCATCGCAGCAGGTGTAGTCAAAACGATTTTTGTAACTATTATTACGCCCTTAGTGGCCAAAAAAATAGGATTGGATAATCCAAGTACAGCTATGATTTTTGGAGGAATGATTGGCACCACGAGTGGGGTAGCGGCAGGTTTAGCCGCTACAGATCCCAAATTGGTACCTTATGGTGCGTTGACGGCTACCTTTTATACAGGAATTGGCGTTTTACTATGTCCTTCGGTCTTTTACCTTTTGATGGTTTATTTATTGTGATCGTCTGATAGGTCAAGAAGGTTATTGGTTGGGAAGGCTTTATAACGGCAAGTCAAAAAAGATCCAGATTAAATCAGCAGAACTTGATAACTCAAAAGCGGTGGCACTATGTGGTCCGTTTCTTTCTCTCTAGACAAGGTAGTCCCCAGGAGAGAATTAACCTTATTTATATAAGATATTAATTAAAGAGAATTAACAAATATGACGGACCCACATCAGCATTTTTCTCAACTGCTTGAACTCCTTAAAATAGAGCGTCAGGAAGATAGAGATCAATACGAGACTAAAATTCGTAATAAATCAATAGATCAGCGCAAGTCCGATGGGGTTACTTGTTATCCACTACATTTCAAAAGTTTTAAGTTGGGGATAGGGGATCATTGCATTTTAACCTTCGGTTATGTGCCAATGAAGGGAAAGCGACATATGTTTCAAGTGGGTGTTTCGTCCAGCCTTTTCGTAAATAAAGATCAAAAAACACATTCATGTCAGGGCATTATATCCAAGGTGAAACCCGATGAGATTGCCATTATGCTCAGTAGAAATGAAGCACCAGAATGGCTTGATAAGGGAAAAATAGGTTTGGATTTGCTCTTTGATGAAGCTACTTACGATCAAATGGAAAAAATGCTCTGGATCTTAATGGACAATACCAAAGGGAGAACGGCAGAGATGATTCAATATACATTGGGCAATGCCCGTCCTAGGTTTGAGGGATTACAGGGAATAACTTATCCAGATTTGAATACCAGTCAAAATGAAGCCTTAAACCAAGTCAATGCAGCAAAAGATATAGGCTTGATTCATGGCCCCCCTGGCACAGGTAAAACAACTACCTTGGTGACATGTATCAGACATGTCTTACAAACAGAAAAACAAGTGCTGGTCTGTGCACCAAGTAATTCGGCAGTTGACTTAATCGTTGAAAAACTCCATCAAAAACAAGTTCCGGTCACAAGGCTCGGTCACCCAGCTCGGGTGACTGAGGAGATAGAAAAACATACTTTAGATGCCCAAATCACCCAAAATCCGCTGTTCAAAGAATTAAAAAAAATAAGAAAAAAAGGAGAGGAGCTTAGGCGACTGGGGAAGCAGTATAAACGCAGCTTCGGTCGAGCAGAGGCCCAAGAGCGTAAATTGATGTTGCAAGAAGCCAGATTTTTAAAGGCTGAGGGGCGGAGATTGGAAGATCAGATGGTCGAAGGCATCTTAAATACGGTTGCCGTGATTGCGTGTACTTTGGTAGGCGCTAATAATCAACGTATTTCTAACATGCGTTTTAAGACCGTATTTATTGATGAATCTTCACAGGTATTAGAGCCTGCCGCATGGATAGCGATCAGTAAAGCTGAGCGCGTCATTATGGCGGGAGATCATCTGCAGTTGGCACCTACCGTTAAATCTAAGGAAGCGCTTTCTAAAGGATTTGGGAATACTATTTTTGAAAGATGCATCAACGCTTATGATATTGACGTCATGCTTACCCAACAGTATCGCATGCATCCAGAGATCATGGCGTTTTCCAATCAACATTTTTATCGAGGCTTATTGACGTCCGACGCTTCTATTTTGGAGCGACCGTTAAAGTTTGAAAGGGCAACTGAGTTTATAGATACGGCGGGTTGTGGATATGAGGAGGCATTGAATAAAGAAACCTTAAGTACGTTTAATCGTGATGAAGCCAGTTTTACGATTAATCAGTTGAAAGGAATCATTGCGAGTCATGATCAGCCAGAAGATTACAGTTATGCCATTATTGCTCCCTATAAAGCTCAGGTAGAATTATTAAGATATTTTTTGAGTGAACTTAAATATCTACCTGCCATATTAAAACGGATAAGTATCAACTCCGTGGATGCTTTTCAGGGTCAAGAGAGAGACATTGTTTTGATTTCTCTGACTCGAAGTAATGCTCAAGGCGTTATAGGATTTTTGTCAGAAGAAAAGCGCATGAATGTAGCCATGACACGTGCCAAATATAAGCTTTTGCTTATTGGAGACTCGGCGACTTTGAGCAGACATAGTTTTTTCGATAAATTAATCCAACATTACCAAGCGCAGAATCATTATAGAAGTGCTTTTGAGTTTCTTTATTGAGTATTTTCATCATTACCTGATATTAATCTGGCGCATACTTTTGGTAAAAGAGGTTTGTACTGCTTCCTGATTCAGATGTTTTTGGTTTTTAACTACCCATTGACCGTTGATCAAAGTACCCATCAAATCGTTGGATTGACCTGAATAAACTAAGGTAGCCAAAATGTTTTCGGGTTTTGATACGGATATTAATGGAGTATTGGCATCAAAGATGACTGCGTCTAAGCGCTGACCTACAGTAAGGAAATTTGATTTTTTTTCTCCCATGGCTGTTCTTCCATTGTGCCAAGCCATGTCCACGGCAAATTTTCCAGCATCTCCTTGATATTCAGAAGTGAACTGTGCACGATCATGAGTTTTGGTACGTTGACCGTAATCAAGTATTCTGAGTTCTTCTATGGGATTGAGATTGATTTGACTGTCGGTACCGATGGACCACTTACCTCCTTGATTTTGAAATGCTTTGAGTGAGAAAAGACCATCGCCTAGATTACCTTCTGTAGCAGGACAGAGCACGACCTGTGCTTGGCTCGCAGCAATTCCTTTGGTTTCTTGAGGATTTAAATGAGTACAATGAATGAGATGAAATCGTCCATTCAAAAAGCCCTGATTTAACAACCATTGGGCAGGTCTTTCTCTGTAAAAATCAACACATGCGTCTACTTCTTTCAGCTGTTCGGCGAGATGTAAATGGATCGGAGCATCTGTGGGCCCTTCTTTAAAAATACGTTCTATGGAATTTTTATCGGCAGCTCTTAACGAGTGGATGCCAAAACCCATTTGGGCATTTTCATAATATTTGATGGATGCAGTAGAGGCTTCCAATAGGCGAAAATAATCATCAACATCTTTACTTAAGAATCTTCTTTGATGGGATTCTGCAGGCAGGCCAAACCCTCCTTTTTGATAAAAAATGGGGATCAAAGTAATATGAATACCTGCAGTTTTTGCTGCTGAAATCAATCGCTCTCCTAGTTCGCTTATATTGGCATAGGGTAGGCCTTTATCATCATGGTGTAAATAGTGAAATTCAGCTACCGAGGTGTAACCGTTACGAAGCATTTCCACATAAAGCATGGTGGCTATGGATTCTAATTGTTCAGGATTGACAGATAGGGCCACCTCGTACATGGCATGTCGCCAAGCCCAAAAATCATCTTTACGAGATCGGTGTGTATGTATTTCCGCCAAACCAGACAAAGCATACTGAAAGGCATGTGAATGGGCATTTTGAAATCCGGGCAAAAGGTAGCCGTCAATATACTCATCGGAGGTGCCGTTTGAATGAATTTTGGTAATTTTTCCATTAGAATCGATGGTTACGAATGGATTCAATAACCAACTTTTTTGTTGTAAAATACCTTTTACTTGATACGTTTTCATTGCGATGTTATGAAGTAATATTTTTCAATTAATTAGGTACAATTTTCATTCAAGTTCAAATTATATTTCACCCGTAAGTAAAGCAATGCTCATTAAAATACCGTTATAGAATGCATGAAATAGGATGCTCCATATCAATCCAAACCTAACACGTAGATAACCTAAATTGATGCCAATTAAGATTTGAGGAGCTACGAGGATAGGTGCGAGTAAATAGATATTTAGGGAGGGCTCAAAATTCATGATATGCATGAGTCCGAATGCCGCAGCCATAAGATAAAAAATCCATCCGTAAAATTTATCCCAAACTTTTCGAGCTGTTTTAAGAAGGCTTCTTTTTTGACCTAAGTGAAGGGCTACCCCTATATGGATGCTCCATAAGATCAAAAAGTTAGATCTGAACTTTAAAATCAATCTAAACATTACTTCTTCAAAAAGAGGCGCCACTATCACGGCAAAAAGGAAGATCAACACAGGTTCCATTTCTTGGAAAATTTTCTGTAAACTATGCATATCCTCTTCCCATAGACCTAATTGTTCCAATCCACCGATGAGAGACATCAGCACCAAAAGGGGAGGTATTTGGATCAAAAAGAGGGCCAAACAAGTGCCTATTTTTATTTGAAGAGATGTATTATCCTTACCTAGTTCGGTTGGTTTTTTGATAAAATCCCAAAGAGCATGAAAGGTCATTACAATTACGTCAGACATGTGAGTATAAAATAGTTTGTATAACGATTTTTGAAGATTGATCTGATGATCGATCCATTTGCCTTATCATGATTGTGGATGGCAAAATAGATACCAAATCAATGTGTTTGATTACAGTGGTTTAAAGATAATACTTAAAATAGTTTTAACGGAGATAATGAAAGGACAAGATACATCAGGGCGAGGATTAATGATTTTTCAGACGTATTACATTACATAATTACTAACTGAAAGACTAAATAACTCAAATGCTAAGTTGGTTGATGATGACCGCTCACTTCATTTTAAAGTAATGTAATATTTCATTATGGAGGCGAGGCCTCATTTTTTTTGAATAAAAGTCAAGGAGAATATTTTTAATAAATAAACACATTGAGTTTGAAATCATACAAACGTGTTTAGCTTGTGATCTCAAACAATTTAAAACTATTTAAAACTATTATTTCTTACCAATATGAAAAAATTAATTTTACCAATACTTGCGCTACTTTTCTTAACCTTTTACTCTTGTAGCGATGACGACGCAATTGTGGACGGTATCATTCTTGATAGGGGTTCCGTTACTTTCACCCTTGACGGCGAAAGCAAAAACTTCACTTTGCTTAATTCATTTACTATTGATGATACAGATACCACTGTATTATTGGCCTTTGGAGATTCTGATGCAGAGACACTGGGTATCGTTTTTGATTTACCTACGAGCTTTCCGTCAGAGCTTGGAGATGAAGCAATTGGTACTTACTCTGTTGATGAGCTATCTTATGGAGCTATTTCGGGTCTTGTGGGATCTATAGAACTGAACATCAGTAGTTACGAAAATGATGTAATGTCAGGAACTTTTTCAATGACTGGGATCAAAACTTCAGAAGATATTGCTGGAAGGGATTCAGTTATTGTGACAAATGGTATTTTCACAAACATACCAACATCAGGTTTATAATAGATAGAGTAACAGAGCTACATAAAAAGACCTTGGACAAATGTTGTTCAAGGTCTTTTTATGTGACTCATATTCTATCTTCTTTCGTTTAGGTTATTTTTTCAGGCTCGACTTACTTTTAGATCACGAGTAAGCCCAATTCTTTTATCTTTTTCATAGAGGGATTATTATAGAATTCTTCAAAATCACCCAATTGATGAGACTTGAAATCATTTTTAAAATCTTGGTAGGTTGTTTTTTGATGATGCGCTGAAGGCATCAGATCAGTCAATGTATGGTTCAGCCATTGAGCGGTTTTCAAGTCAAAGACTAGGGTATCTTCATCGGATTTGGTTACCAGTGATAGCTGAGAAATCTCCATCCCATCCTTTTTAACAACGTTATATTCAGGTTTTGCACCCATCCAAATGAGCTGTGATGCCGCAGTGGGTCGTTTCTCCGGATTCTTTTCAATTTCTTGTAGGATAAAGTGAGGAGGAATGGATGTGGCTGGAATCTTGAAGTCGAACCATTTGGAGAGGGCCAAATCAAAGCCTGCACCATTCATATAGTTATATAATGAAACTCGAAGGCCCTCACCAAATAAGCTATGATCAGCTCCCAGAGGATCTTCATGCCTTAAATCATTTTTGGCAAAACCCAAGTGTTCGGGACCTGAAAAACTGACCCCAAATCCAGTAGGATCTAGACCTACTGGTGCATGCGCTGTCATGGCAAACTGATGCCAAAATCCGGATTGTATGATGCCGTTTTCAAATAGCTGACGTACCATTTCCAATGAATCAACGGTTTCTTGTACGGTTTGTGTAGGAAAACCATACATTAAATAAGCATGAACCATGATGCCGGCATCGGTGAAGTTCCTCGAGACTTTGGCAACTTTACTTACCGTAATACCTTTTTTCATTTTGGCCAGTAATCGATCCGAGGCTACTTCAAGTCCTCCGGAAACGGCAATACATCCTGAAGCTTTTAATAGGCGACATAGTTCGTTGGTGAATCGCTCCTCAAACCGAATATTGGTCCACCAAGTCACATTCATTTTACGTTTGATCAATTCAAGGGCCAATTCTTTCATGATCGAGGGGGGTGCAGCCTCATCGACAAAATGAAAACCGCTTACTCCGGTTTGATTAATCAAGGTCTCCATACGGTCACAGAGTATTGTGGCACTTATGGGCTCATAATTTTTGATATAATCCAATGAAATATCACAAAATGAGCATTTTTTCCAATAGCATCCATGCGCCATGGTCAACTTATTCCAACGACCATCGCTCCAAAGTCTATGCATGGAATTGGTTACTTCGATGACTGATAAATAATCATTCAATAAGAGGTCTGAATAATCAGGAGTACCGGTTTTATGGAATGAGATATCTACATCGGTACTGCCGTTGACGTATTGTACTTTTTGATTGACCAAGCAAAAGGTTCTTTTCAACTGCTCAATAGATTTTTTCCCAGCTAAATGTTCTATGATATTTCTCAAGGGCCTTTCTCCATCATCTAAGCTGATGAAGTCCAAAACCTCAAAAACTCGAGGATCAGAGAGGGATCTAAGTTCGGTATTGGGGTAGCCACCTCCCATAGCGATTTTAATTTTTGGATAATTACGCTTAACAAATTGTCCACATCTTAGGGCACTGTATAGGTTTCCAGGAAAGGGAATAGAGAAACAGATGAGTGTGGGGCCTTCTTTTTGAATAAGTACATCGAGCAACTCTAGGGTAATGGTATCAATGAGGGTAACTGGCTCTTGTAACTTCGAATGAAGGGTATCATAAGAGGATGCGGACATCCCTAAACGCTCGGCGTATCTACTGAATCCAAAATAAGGATCTACAGCCTCACTGATCAAATCACCTAGGTCTTCCAAGTACAAAGTAGCCAAGTATTTGGCTTTATCTTGTACCCCTATGGTACCAAAAGACCATTCTAAATCATCTATTTGTTCGAACCTACTGGCTTCAGGGAGGAAAGATCTTTCACAAATGGTAAATGCCAAAGTTGGATTTTTATGTTGCAAAAAAGTGATGACTTCTTCTATGATTTGAACATAGCTATGTTCTAGAATAATGATTCTCAATGCGTTATTTGAGAGGTTTCGTTGCTTCTTTGCTTGAGCAAATATTTGCTTCAACCCCTCTTTAGAAAAAAGGTGCAAAATTACTTCAATACCCAAATCCGCTTGAAATGATGGGATACCTAGCGTATTTAGATAGCCTTTGATGTAGGTAGTCGCAGGATAAGGGGTGTTGAGTTGTGTAAATGGAGGGGTAATTAATAATAACTTTGCCTGGCTCATGATCTTTGCAAGATCGGTAAAAGAACGGTGATTTTATTTTTTTAAAGAAGATTCATTGTTGTCTTCGAAAAAAAATTATTATTCTTCTGAGGGCGGCTTACGTTTTCAATCCATTGATCTTACAAAATTGAGGATATAATATGTTTAATGGTTCACCGCCACTCGAATTTTATGATATATATCACTGTTTTGATAAAATCCAGAAAACTGAGCTGACTGAGGACCAAAAGCTAAAACAGGGATCAAGGAAGCACTGTGGCCCGCAGTTGAAAATGTGGGTACAATGACATTATAGTCATGCTCATCTTCATCTTTCGAATTTTGTCCGGTGACCTTAGCTGAGAGGGTAAATCCTCCCGTTTCATGATCTGCGGTAACAATGACTAAAGTATTACCTTTTTTTTCTGCATAATCCAAGACTGAGCCTATCATTTGATCAAAGTCCAACAATTCTGTGATCAGATATTCAGCGTCATTGTCGTGGCCGCCCCAATCAATTTGAGAGCCTTCTACCATGAGGAAAAAAGGTGACTCGTTTTCTTCAAAATAATTCAACGCCTTTTGTGTGGATTCCTGTAGAAAATTACCCCGACCCTCAATCATTTTGGGCATATCTTCTTCTCCTAATAGGAAGGCATGTCTTTTGCTTGCATCGATCTCTTTTTCAAGATGGTCAGTATGGACCTCAAACCCATTGGTTTTGAGTAGGTCTAGAATGTTTTTTCCATCTTTACGGTTTTGGAAAAACTTCAATCCACCACCGGCAAAAAAATCAATGGGTGAGGTAGCCATTTGTGCGGCTATTTGCTCTTCCCAATCTCGGGAGGCGACATGGGCATAAAATGAGGCCGGTGTGGCATGGGTGATGGAGGAGGTTGCAATGAGACCTGTTTGGTAATTTTCTTTGGAGAGTAATTCGACGATATTCTCTACGGGTTGCTTATCCATGTCAACACCAATGGCCCCATTAAATGTTTTGATACCCGAGGCAAAAGAAGTAGCTCCCGCGGCAGAATCTGTGATCTTTGAATTTGCCGCAATCACATTACTCAATCCAATCGTTTTGAAACGTGCGAAATTGGGTAGCTGGTCGCTAAAATAAAAACTTGAAGAAAGTTGACTGAGTCCCATGCCATCTCCAATTAATAAAATAATATTGAGTGGTTGATTCGCCTTTATCGCCGGGTTTTCTATTAATTTCGGTGGGGTTCCTTCACAATGACAGGCCAATAAGAGGACAACTAAAGCCATCCAAATGTTGCATATTCTCATTTTTTTTTTCACTAGTTGTAATTTATTATAAATTTCATTAGGTCAGGTGACTTAAGTTTTAATCCCTTATTATAATTTGAGTATTTTCCTATCTTAATCAGAAATATGAGTAATTTAACTTGAGATGCATTCTGATTTGTATTCAAGGCCATTAATGTTCTTTACTTTTTGGATGAAGGGTATTTTAAAGTGAGCAACTTCAACTTTTACCTTTTGAATCATCTTTTGTGGTCATTCAAAATCATTTTTAAGCGAAAAAAGCGAATTGAATTGGGACTTTAATTTCAGAGAGGGGTTTGCTTGAGGGCCCCTTCAAATGCCTCGAAAAATTGATTTACATTATGGATGGTAAAACAAAGAGGTGGCTTTAATTTCAATACATTGTCTTTGGGCCCATCTGTACCCGTGAGGATGAGGCGCCTTTTTAATTCATTTTTTATTTTTGAGGCATAGGCCGTCGCTGGTATTAATGTGGTTGGATGGACGAGCTCTAGCCCCAGGAAGAGTCCTTGATTTCTAATATCTCCAATTTGAGGGTAATGAGGGGCCAAACTTTTGGCACATTCGTCGAAATAACTACCGACTTGTGCTGCATGCGCCTGCAAGTGTTCACGTTCAATCACATCGAGTACGGCATGAGCTATTTGCATGGAGACGGGATTACCTCCAAAGGAACTGAAAAATTCCATCCCATTATCAAAAGATTCACTCAATGCCAAAGTAGAGACCACCCCTCCCATTGGATGTCCATTTCCCATGGGTTTTCCAAGTACGACCAGATCAGGAACGATGTCATAAAGTTCATAGCCCCAGAAGACACTGCCCATGCGACCAAATCCTACTTGTACCTCATCAGAGATACACACAACTCCTTTTTGCTTAAGATAAGGGTATAAGGTTTGTAAATAACCACGGGCAAGGGGTACTTGCCCACCACAGCCTGAGATAGGTTCAGCGATAAAGGCCGCTGGAGTTATCCCTTGTGCCAATAGATTATCAATGATGGCAATGGCTTCTAATGCATAGGCTTTACCAGAACTTTGCAAGCCTTGGTAGATTTTTGGTAAGGGGAGTACAGTTATATTTTCATTTACGCCATTGCCTCCTTTTCCATCAAATTTGTAAGCGCTGATATCGATTCCCATACGCGTGTGCCCATGATAGCCGTCTGCCAATACCAAAATATGCTTATTTGAAGTATGATTTTGAGCCATGCGAATCGCCAAATCTGAGGCTTCGCTGCCAGAATTTACAAATATTACCTTATCGAGGGTATGGGGAAAATACTTCAAAAGTCTTTCGCTATAGCCCATAAGGGCCTCATATAAGTATCTGGTATTGGTATTCAGTTTATTGATTTGCCTTGCTGCCGCTTGAGTGACTTCAGGATGGCAATGTCCTACATGTGGGATGTTGTTATAGGCATCTAAATAGGTATCCCCATTGGCAGCATACATATACTGAAAGGCGGCAGAAGTCATGTGAATGGGATCGTCAAAACTTAGACTCAGGGCACTGCTGAGATGTTTTTTTCTCTTAGAAATAAGTGTGGGTAAAGAATTTAGCTGTTGAAAGCCAAGAGGTTTCATGAGACTGTTCTTAAATAGAATAGGATTCATTTCGAACCATTTGGACAATAAGGCCCAAGCTTTATGTTCAGTTACAAAAATATAATCCTCGGTATTACCTTGAGATCGTTCTTTGTTTGAACTGATGACGCTCACGCACAATCGCGCAGGGATCAGATAATAAAGGAGCTCAATTTCTTTTTCATCAAGTTTCTGTATTGAAAGATAACCTTCTATCAAATCAACCGCTCGGATAAGTGGGGTAGGAGTATCCAGGAGTAAGTAAGCCATAGCAATGGCCAGATCACATATTTTAGGGGCATAGCATAGATCACCGAAATCTATGATGCCTTTGATCTCGTTATCTGAAACCAAAACATTCCAATCATTTAAATCATTGTGAATGATTTGTTTCGGAAGTTTTCGGAGTGGATCAGCACAGACTTGCTTGTATTGTTCTAAAAAATAATTGACTATTTTTCGCTGGCTGGGATCAGAAATTAGGTCCATATCCTCAACGCTATCGAGACAGTTCATCAGATTCCATTTGTGATCAAACGCTTCGATTTCTACAGTTTTGTAGGAACCTAAAGATTGATGTGACAACGCAATTATTTTCCCAAAATTGAAGCTCAATTCAGGTGTAGCTTCAACATCTTTGAGAAAGACACCATTGATAAAACAAAGCATTCTAGAGAAACTACCATCGGGATAGGTAATGAGTTTGTCGTGAGAAGGACTTGAAACTTCTATCGGCAGCTGTGCTGATAAATGAGCCATGATTTTATTTTCAGCTTCGATTCTTTTGAAGCTTTCAGGATCCATATGATGTTTGACAAGATACGTTTGCCCAGTAAGATCTTCAACTTTATAATTGGCACTGCCATACCCTGCCAAGCGTGTTATTTTGGTGGGTGAGATAGGGTAGGGTGCGAACAGGTCATAATTGCTCATTATTTTAAAAATAGATCATCGTCTGGGTTTTTCAAATCAGGGTAGCGTTCTTGTTTTTTAATCCATCATTCAATCCCAGTCACATCAGAGGAAAATCACTTCTGGGAGCCATTTATCGGTATTTATTAAAAAGGATTTGAATGGAATCATCCATAGACTTGTAAACATCACCCGACCGAATCATTTCATCTACAGGATAACTCCCAGTAAATTTATAATTATTACAGCTGTTGATGGAAAGAATCCTACCATCACTAGACCGTACCATTACCCACATAAATTTTCCATGTAAAAAGGAGAAAATAATTTTAGGATAACTTCTACCTTGGGTTTTCTCAACAATGATTTTTTGATAGGCTTCGAAGGAGACAAACGTATAAAGGTTCACCAGTGACTTATCAATTTGGGCGGCTTCCTCTTCCTTAAAATAATCTTCTAGAAGGCTATATTTTGTTTTTCTTAAGGCTTTAATGTTATCTTCTACATTCCAAAACTCATCAATTGGAACACCTGCAGCAGCACTCTTGAGTAGGTGCCGCAATTGTTGACATAAAAACACATAATCGTGTTTACCTAAATTACCATTTGCAAACGTGATGATCGTGGCTATTTTTTCCCTTTTACCATCAAAAACACTTAATTTATGTTCATGGTATTCTAGTTCAACTTGTTCATAATTAAAATTTGCTAGTGCATCTTTCTGTTCTGGGGTAGCTTCTTTTGAAGCACCTAAAATCCATTGTTCCATACTTCCGTTGGCATATGCCGAAAGTGATTTTATTTGTTTTCCTAGTGATTCAGTTTGTGTGAGAATGGCATATTTTTGAGTTTTTGATTTCAAAAGGTCTTGAATACCTTTGGGAAACATATATTTCACGTTTTTATTGGGCCAGTACTCTTGAAACGTTTCTCTCAAGACTTTATTCAATGCTTTTTCAACTCCAGAGCTTTCAGGAAGTAGCTGAACCACCAATTCCTTATTATTAACAAGTACCGCCACCCCTTGATCAGGATACATGTATTGGGCTTGCGTGTGAGAAAGAAGAAGGATAAATATTATGGTGAGGGTATTTTTCATAGTTGGAAATTAAATAATTAAACTGTTATCTTCATAGGGAGGGTGCATTTTTTATTTGCACTTTCTAAAGCAATTTCTATGATTTTAATGGTATACATGGCATCTCTTGGATCTACCAATAAGGCTTCATTTTTGACCAATGCATCATATACATTTTGATAATAGATTCGGTAGTCTCCAGGAGGGGAGACTATGGTTTCTGTTACGTCTTGTTGGTTTACTAACAAACTCAGTTTACCCGAATGTTCGATAGGTTCTTGACCCCAATTTGACTTGCTTTTGGGGGTCAGACCCGCCGTAAGATCTCCTTCCTGCACGTCAAGTCCAAATTTTTCAAAAGTACCATTTATTCCATTTAATTTAAAAACAGGACCTGGAATTTTGACCAACATACTTGATCTTAAGTTGACTTTTAGTCCAGGATAATCTAGTTTTATCTCAAAATAGTCATTGGCTTTACCTCCCCGTTGATTTCTTAAGTCAGCAGTAATAAATTCAGGAAGCCCAAAAAACACGATCGCCTGGTCAATCAAGTGGGATCCTAAATCATAAAGAATACCTGATCCTGGTACGAGATCTTCTCTCCAATTTCCATTGAATGAATTTCTGAAACGATCAAAATTCATAGTTACCTCTACGATCTTACCAAGACGCTGGGAATGTATGATTTTTTTTACTGCTAAAAAATCTGAAACGAATCGACGGTTTTGATAAACAGAGAGGAACAAGTTTTTAGACTTTGCCAGCCGAATTAAATCTAAAGCTTCTGCACTGGTGACCGTGAAAGGTTTGTCGACGACCACATTTTTCCCTGCGAGCAGGGCTTTTTTAGCTAATGGATAATGAAATTCATTGGGTGTAACAACAATGATCAGATCGATTTTTGGATCTTTAATAATCATGTCTGAATGGTCAACTATTGCTACTTTTGGGTACCTTTCTAAGGCTTGCTTACGCCAAAAAGGGTTGGTCGTACGAATAGATTTAATGTTAAAACCAGAAACGCAATTAATTATGGGCGCATGAAAGACTTGACCTGCCATACCATAACCCAGCAGGCCCACATTGATAATTTTCATAGATGGTGGATTTTAAATATCACTTAGCAAAAAGCTGTGATAATTTTTTAAATGCCTTAAACTCTAACGCATTGCCAGAGGGATCTTTGAAAAACATGGTGGCTTGCTCTCCAGGTTGGCCTTCAAACCTCACACAGGGCTCAATAAGAAAATCAATTGAATGACTTTTGAGTCTCTCAGACAAATCTTTCCAAAGAGTCATCTCCAAAACAACTCCAAAATGGGGGATGGGAACCTCATGACCATCTACTGGATTATGATTTTCTTTTTCAGGCTCAGCGGATGGCGCTATTTCATGTATCACCAGTTGATGACCATAAAAATCAAAATCGACCCATTGCTTATCACTGCGACCTTCAGAGCACTGTATGATATCTCGATAGAAAGTTCTGGCCTCTACTAAATTTTTGACAGGGATAGCTAGGTGAAAAGGAGATAAATTTGACATAAGTGGATGTTGTTATTTTTGGTTTGATAAGTTAGAAAATTAAGAATAAATATATAATCTATATTTTACAAATATGATGTAAACTTCATATAAGTATCAAATTTTGGGAAATCACTAATATTGGGAATTTCAAAGTACATATCCAAATTGAGCGGCAGTTTGACGGACCATGGGCACAATTTCATCTATATTTTCTTTTGTGGGGTTTTCTTTCTAGCGATTTATTTTTTTACGATGGTCTTGGGTAGAATAAGGTCTAGAGGTCAGAGCTTCGATGAAATCTTCATTATTGTTGTTTTGGACCTTTCGATTCCATGATTTTAATTCTAGATCATGCAATTCTGGATCAATTTCCAATTGCACGCAGATGTCCATAGAAAATTTTGACGAATCCCTTACCAAATCTTCAAATTTGGTAACCGCTGCAATTTTTTTGACGGATGCATACCCGATGGAATTGATATAGTTCCAGTGGTGCGAACTTTTTTTTAATAAGCTTTCCTGCATCCAATCTTTGTAGTCAGGAGGTTGAGGATGATGACCCCATGTTTTTGAAACCCCAACTCTCAGAGAATAAATGGCGTCTAAGGGCTGTCGGAACTGCCAATAAATTTTAAGATTGGGAATTCGTTCCAATAATACGTCCAAGGGAAAAGATAATCCAGGCGTATTTTGATATTTTCTCTAGGTATTTTAGCGGCAATGGGCTCGGAAAAGTCTTTGTTCAGATACAGGTCAAAATTGATTTCGCTGTAATAGGTATGAGTACTGAGATGGTTAAAAAGTTTGCCAAAAATAGAAGTACCAGATCTTCCACACGTCAAGATTAATACATTTTCGTACATTCTATTCTTTAAGATCACCTACAATCAGTTTTCCATGATACTCGGTAATCCCTAATAATTCTATCATAGCAGTCAAGTTGAGATCGTTTATTTTGCCGGCTGCAATGATTTTTATATGTTGACTGTGGGCATCCATATTCCGAATAACAGATGCACCCTGTGCAGCAGTGGGTGCACCGCCAGAGGTGAGAATGTGGGTAATGCCCTTGATAGTGGCTAAAGTTTGGGAAGCAACAACAGGATTCGGAGTAAGGTCAATGGCTTTATGGAAGACAAAGTTCAATCCCTCTGCTGCTTTTGCAATTTTCTCAACGTTGGGAACATCAATCGTAAAATCCACCAATAAGGCACCAAAAACGATTCCTTTAATGCCCAATTCTTTGTAGGTATGTATGGTCTCAATCATATTCTCAATTTCATGAGGCAAGTATTGAAAATTAATGGCTCGAGACCTGATCATCACATGGACTGGGATTGTAAGAGCAGCTAGCGTTTTTTTTGTCAATTCAAGCGCTGGTGTCAATCCATCTAAGGACAAGTGACTGCATAATTCGATTCTATTTGCACCTTTTGATTCTGCAGCTAAGGCATCTGAAAAGGTATCTACGCAAACTTCGATCAAATGATTTTTCATAGTTTAAATATGGAACTTAATAAATTGAAATCATCTGATTTAACAGCTTTTATATTCCATCGAAATCCTTAAAAATGATGGGCGGCCTTATCAGATGGTGTGATTAATATTTTATTGTATTAAATTTAGTGATCATTAAAATAAAGAATATTGGCTATTTCTAGTATTTTCAATGACGTTTTGGGTCCAGTGATGCGAGGACCCTCCAGTTCGCACAGTGCGGCTGCTTGCCGTATAGGCCTATTATTAAGGCAACTCATGCATGAGCAGATCACTGCTATTGTGGTAGACTATGATCCCAACGGATCTTTGGTAACTACGCATGAGAGTCAAGGGACCGATATGGGACTGTATGGTGGCCTACTTGGTTGGGAGGCGGATGATGAGCAAATGCCACATTACCGTTCGGCCCTTGAAAAAGCAGGTATCGAGACTATCGTAAACTATTTAGATTACGAGGCACCGCATCCTAACTATTATCGCATATCTATCTCAAATCAATGGATCACTCATACCCTGTCGGCCATAAGTATCGGAGGTGGCATGATGGAAGTGCTCAATATAGATGGGGCAGAAGTTTCTATTTTTGGGGACAAATATGTAGTGTTGATTTATGGAGAGAACCTTGGATTACTTCGATCTATCTTGCCTGATTGGGCGCAAAGGAACCTTCGATTAACGACAAGTTTCCTTGAAATCAGTACACTTATTGAATTTAAAAAAGAGGAAATAGCCGAACTTGAATCTTTACCCGGGGTCTCAAATGTATGCCAGTTGAAACCAGTGGTCCCCATTTTGGAAGGAAATGCGTCCAGTCTCCCTTTTAGATATTGTAGCCAAATGATTGAGTTAGGGAATTCAGAAAAGCTTGAATTATGGGAATTGGGTCTTTTATATGAATCCAAAAGAGGTAATATTTCTCAAAAAACGGCTTGGTTAAAAATGGAAAATATAGCCAAAATAATGAAAGAGGGAATAAAAAAAGGATTGGAGGGAACCCATTATGATGACAGGATATTACCGGTACAGTCCACGAAATACAAGTTAAAAGATGATAGTGGGCAATTGCTCAATGGGGGAATGCTCAATAAAATGATCATGTATACCACAGCTATGATGGAGGTGAAAAGTGCCATGGAAGTTTTTGTCGCTGCACCCACAGCGGGATCTTGTGGTGTGTTGCCTGGCACCCTCTTTGGGGCTGCAGAAGCACTTGATTCGGATCCAGATACCATTATTAAAGCTTTATTTTCGGCAGGCATCATTGGTGTTTTTATCGCCGAATATGCTACTTTCTCAGCAGAAGTAGCCGGATGTCAGGCTGAGACTGGCGCAGGAGGATCTATGGCGGCAGCTGCTTTGGTCACTTTGATGGGCGGCACTTTAAAACAAGGAGTGGCGGCTGCTTCGTTCGCGCTTCAAAATTCATTAGGCATTATTTGTGATCCGATTGGCAATCGAGTAGAAGCCCCTTGCTTGGGTAAAAATGTAATGGCGTCGTCTAATGCATTGTCTTGTGCCAACATGGCTTTATCTGATTATGAAGCCTTGATTCCTTTCGACGAAGTAGTCATGACAATGAAGGAAGTAGGAGATGCGATGACGCATGAGCTTAAATGTACCGGTTTAGGGGGATTGGCAGCTACTCCCACAGCTAAGGCCATTGAAAAAAAACTCAGAGAAAAGGCCAAATTTTGCTGATTTTCTTGTCTAGAAGCCTTGTTAAACTTGCTTCAATAACAGGATGAATTCTACTTCTTTTGGGAATCCTTCAAAAGGTTAAATGCATTTTTAAATATTTGCCCTAATAGATGAATATCTGGGCATATTTGGATCTACATTTGCGTTTGGGCAGTTGATTAATGCTGCCAGATCAAGTGAATTTAATCTTATCTATCTAGTGAATTATTTATCTGTTGAGCGTCTCACCAAGAGCTTTGATGAAAAGCAATTATTTGAAGAAATTACTTTTGGACTTGAACAAGGTCAAAAAGCGGCCTTAGTCGGAGTCAACGGATGTGGAAAATCTACGCTGCTTAAAGTGATCGCAGGCTTACTGCATCCCAATTCAGGTGAAGTCACCTTTAGGAAAGGAATTAGTCTTTCAATTTTGACCCAAAATCCTGAGTTTGCAGATGAGGATACGGTGATGCAAGCCGTTTTTTCCAAAGACCGAGAAGAGCTCAAGGCCATTCGAAATTATGAATCGGCGCTTATGAAAATGGAGAAAAATCCTGAAAGCGTAGTTGATTTATCTCCTTTTATCGAGCAAATGGATGCTTTGAATGCATGGGATTATGAACATCAGGTAAAAGAAATCTTGGGAAAACTAGGGATTCATACCTTGGATCAAAAAATGGGAGAATTGTCTGGTGGTCAGAAAAAGCGGGTAGCTTTGGCTCAATGTCTCGTCGTGAAGCCCCATGTGCTCATTTTGGATGAGCCAACCAATCATCTAGACTTAGAGATTATCGAATGGTTAGAGGAGTATTTAGCGACCCAAAATCTCACTTTATTGATGGTGACGCATGATCGCTATTTTCTTGACCGCGTAACCAATGAAATCTTAGAGATTGACGCCGGTCAGATATTTAAATATCACGGAAATTATAGTGATTTTCTGCAACAAAAATCAGATCGGGAAGAGCAGCAAGCTGTCACGGTTGGTAAAGCAAAAAATTTACTTAAAAAAGAACTAGAATGGATGCGTCGACAACCTAAGGCGCGTGGAACGAAGGCGAAATACCGTATAGATGCTTTTTATGACGTCAAGGAAAAGGCCAGTCAGACGGTAACTAAGAGTGAAATGGAGGTCAATCTTAAATCCGATCGCCAAGGGAAGAAGATCATGGAGATCAAACATATTTCTAAGATTTTTGATGATAAAAAAGTCATTGATGATTTTAGTTATGTATTTCAGCGCAAAGAGCGTATCGGCATCGTGGGGGCTAATGGTGCAGGAAAATCAACATTTCTCAATATTTTGACTCAAAATCTAACTCCCGATTTAGGTGAACTGGACATAGGTCAAACAACAAAGTTTGGATATTATACTCAAGATGAAGCTGTTTTCGATCCCCAAATGAAGGTCATCGAAGTAGTGAAAGAGGTAGCCGAGTTTATTCAATTGGCGGACGGATCTGAAGTTTCAGCCTCTAATCTCTTAACCCAGTTTCTTTTCCTACCCAGTGTGCAATACAATCTTATAGGCAAATTGAGTGGAGGTGAAAAAAGGAGGCTTCAATTGCTACGGGTGCTCATGGCCAACCCCAATTTTTTAGTATTAGACGAACCTACCAACGATTTGGACATCATGACTCTGAATGTATTGGAGGATTATCTAGACAAATTTGATGGATGTTTGATGATTGTTTCCCATGACCGCTATTTTATGGACAAGCTGGTTGATCATTTATTTGTGTTTGAAGGGCAAGGCATTATTCGAGATTTCCCAGGAAATTATACCGATTATCGTGCAATCGAAGGTGGATTAAAGTCAGTGAAGGAAATTGTCCAGAGACCATCGAATACCGAGACCAATGGGTCTAAGAAAGTGGCAGATGGCCCGCGTAAAATGACGTTTAATGAGAAAAGGGAGCTTGAGCAGATTGAAAAGGAGCTGAGTCACCGTGAAAGTCAAAAGAAGGCTATTGAAGATGCTTTGGCCAAGGAAACCGATTATGAAAAATTGACGGCGTTGGGTATTGAATTGGATCAAATAAAGACTCTTGCCGAGGTTAAAGAACTGCGTTGGCTTGAGCTGAGTGAGCTTGATACATTTTAATGATCTTTACCTTGAAGATAGTATTTTTCCATTACAAAAGTACCAAAAGGGATAAATGAAGCAGTAAAGGCCAGGCAAAAAGCAATAAAATCCCATTTAAATTTAAAAGTAATCCAGCACAAGGTGATGACATAAAGCAGGAACAGCAGTCCATGGATCATCCCAACCACCTGATTGGGCCAAAAAATCAATAATTGGTATTTTAAGGGCATCGTTATTGCGAAAGAAAGCAAAGAGATCCCCTCTGCTCGTGCAATCAATCTGAAAAAAGGTAGCCATCGAATCATATCGCGTGATAAGAGCAGTAGAAATTAATGTTTATCATAATATTCTAAGGCCTCGGGAAGATGTTTTTTAAGGTCCTCAATACGACGTTCGTTGGAGGGATGCGTTGATACCCATTCGGGTGCACCAGAACCATCGGACATTTCGGCCATCCTTTTCCAAAACCCAGGGGCAGTCTCTGGATTATAACCAGCGATGGCCATGAAGACCAATCCCATTCTATCGGCTTCACTTTCATGTTTTCGAGAAAATTTCAGAATGCCTATTTGGGTACCTGCACCTACGGATTGGAGTAAGATATCACGGGTTAAGGCTGACTTGTTTTGGGTTGCAAGCGAGAGTGAAGCCAACAGCCCATTGGTAATCAAACCCTGGCTCATTCGCTCTCTACCGTGATTGGCAATGGCATGGGCAATTTCATGACCCATCACCACAGCAATGCCTTTTTCTCCCTGGCATACCGGTAGGATTCCTGTATAAAAAGCGACCTTACCGCCTGGCATGCACCAAGCGTTGACCGTTTCGTCTTCGATCAGATTAAATTCCCATTCAAAATCATTGAGGGCCTCACTTTGTCCTTCCTTCTCAAGATAGGCTTCTACTGCTTTTTGTATTTTTATGCCTACTTTTTTAATCAAAGCCGCCTGCGCATTATTTTCGGAAATTTCATTGGCCTTTAGGACCTCATCGTATTGCTGAAAACTCATGGGGATCAATTCTGAGGTTTTGATCATGCTCAATTGAGACCTACCAGTGATGGGTACCGTAGCGCAGCCTAATAGCAATAGTAACATGCTGATTAGCGGCCAAGATCGAAGTTTTATCATTCGTTTTTACGCCAAGATTAATGGATTCTTCTCCTATTTATATAAAAAAGCCTCACAATCTAATCGTAAGGCTTTTTATTATTAAATTATTTGGAAACAATTTTTATTCACTTGCAGCTAATTTCATTTCAAGCTCGATCATACCGTCTGATCCATCTGTACCCGTGATTGTACTTACATGAATTAAACCTTGTACGTTATCTACAGTTTTGAACATAAGTATGTCATTTGCAGACAGATTGGTTATGGTACCATTGGCATCGGTCACATCGACACCGGCTAGGGCCGTTTCTATGTCACTGACCGAAACCATTTCAAGATACTCAGCACTTGTGATGGTTGTAACAGCTAAAGTCGTTGCATTTTGTGATCCCCACGCAGATAGGTCATAGATAGTATATTCAGCAGGAGAGGCCAATGCGGCATTATCACTGGATCCGTAATAGTAACCAAAGTCGATACTTGCTGATACGGGATCGGAAGTCGATATAACATTACCTAAGCTATAAGTTTGATTATTGGCAATAGAATAAAAAGTTTGAGAGCTACTATCACCAAGAGGAGCATACAACATCACAGCAGTCTGAATTTTGGCTGCCGGAGAAACGACGACAAAAGAAAAAGAAGCGTTTGCTGTATTTCCTTCTTCATCAACGGCCTCGAAATCGATGCTACCGTCTCCCAAGGAATTAGATGTTGAAACGGTCAAAGTGACCTCAGCATTGGTGGTGCCAGAGGCTATATCCAAGTCATTTCGATTGATAGTACTCGATGCAACATCTCCACTTGTATTTAAAGTATTGAAGCCTGCTTCTGCAGTTATGGAAATGACAATAGAGAAAGAATCCGCTGCACTCACGTTTCCACCATCCACCAAAGTGGTGCCATCGGAGGTCGTTGCCGATAGGGAGATGTCGATGTTTGGCACTACTACATTTATAGGAAGTACGTCGTCTTCGCTACATCCATAAAAAAAGACAAGTCCTAATAGGGAAGAAGCGATGATTATTTTTTTAAATATATTTTTCATTTGTAATTATTAATTGAATTATTTGATTGATTTAAAAATTGCTAAAAGTTTTCTAAAACACGAATTTCAACAATTTTGAATTGATATGCTCAATAAAAATGTTAATATTTAATAATATAGTTGGTAACTCATTTAATGAAGTCATAATTAAATAAGTCCAATATTTTTGATTCTTAACTTCATGTAATTGGTTAAATTAAATAAGGGTCTTGCTTGAGGGATGAAAAGGCTATATTTAAGGTTAAATATTTTCTTGTTTCAAATATGATATTATGAAAAAGTCATTAGTTGTGTTGGGTGTATTATTGGTCAGTCTACTTGGGATTCTTATTGCCGTACCCATCCTTTTCAAGGAAGACGCCAAAAAGGCGGTTGATGATGCTATTGCGGAACAAGTAAACGCCCATGTTTTTTATGATCAAGAAGGGTTCAGTCTTTCTTTATTTGAAAATTTTCCAAACTTCACTTTTTCAATGAAGGATTTTGGGGTTTCAGGTATCGATACTTTTGCCTCTGATACCTTGATTCAAGTAGCCTCTTTTGAAATCACTCTTGATCTTCTATCTGTGATCTCCGGAGAACAAATAATGATTAATGAAATAAGTCTGAAGTCACCCGAGATTACTATTTTATCCTTATCCGACGGACAAAACAATTATGATATTTTTAAAGAAACTACCGATAATACCCCTTCGAAAACCCCGACTGAAGAGGAGTTAACGTTCAGTTTAGCGATAAAAAAATGGCAAATTATCGATGGAAATTTTACGTATGACGACCTTTTAAATGGAATTCATACTTCACTACTAGGTATTAATCATACAGGTTCTGGAGACTTTTCTCAAGATATCTTTGATCTAATGACCAAAACAACCATTGTTTCGGTAGATCTAAATTATGAGGGTACAAATTATCTCAAAGAAAAGACCTTCGATGCGGACCTCAACATGAAGATGAATTTACCAGACTCAAAATATACTTTCAGTGACAACTCATTGACATTGGGAGCATTGAGTATCGGTTTGAATGGAGATGTGATCCTTCCCGCAGATTCGGATATGGTATTGGATATTGAATTTCAATCGCTGGATATGTCTATTAAATCAATTCTTTCACTTTTGCCGGGTGATTATTCATCTTATTTGGAAAATGTAAGCGCTGATGGTGAGGTAGGTATCGAAGGTAAGGTAAGTGGCGTCTATAACGAATTACGGTTACCGGATATAAATATCAATGCCATGATATTCAATGGCTATTTGGCTTACCAAGAATATCCCTTACCTATTGAAGAGGTTCAATTGGAAGCTGCTTTAGTCATACCGGGCGTCAATATGGATTTGCTGTCTTTTTCCATGCCTCACTTTTCGATGCAGGTGGAGGGTCAAGATTTCCAGGCCCAAATGGAGTTTAACAATTTAGCAAATTATACTTGGGATTTGAATGCCAGCGGAGGACTTGACTTAGGTAAAATATTTCAGATCATACCCGTTGAAGGAATGGACCTCAAAGGATTGATCTCTGGAAGTTTTGAGACCTCAGGTAATATGCTTCTGATAGAAGAAGAAAAGTATGAACAACTTCCTACCAAAGGTCGCGTGCAGGTAACTGATTTTAGTATTTCCGATGAAACGCTCCCAGTGGATATCAGGATTACAGAAGCAGATTTGAGTTTTGATAATGAGCAAATCGCTTTGACTCAGTTTAAGGTCCTCTTTGGTGAAAGTGATCTCCAAATGACAGGTACCTTAGAAAACTTCATAGGCTATGCATTGGAGCCTTCAGAGGTATTACATGGAAAATTAAATTTCAATGCGAAAATATTAAATCTTAATCCTTTCCTCACAGCGACTGATACTTCAGTAACGGATGCTGCAGTGGATACCGCAGTGCTTGAAATAATAAGAATTCCGATCAATATCGATGTAGCATTGAACACTCAGATTGGACGTTTGTTATATGATAACCTGGAGTTCAATGATATGGAAGGGAAGATTACGATGAGTGAAGGCATTGCGCAGTTAGATAATTTAGATTTTAATCTTTTAGCAGGAGGCTTTTTGATGAGTGGGTTTTATAATTCTAATCCTCCGTTGCCACTATTTAATTTTAATTTTAAGATATCCTCCATGTCTATAAAAGAGACATTCTCTTCATTTAATACCATTCAGGAAATGGCGCCCATGGCGAAGGATCTAGCGGGTGTTTTTTCCACCGAATTCGTTACGGATGGGGTGTTAGATACCGCTATGATGCCGGTCATGGAATCTTTATTCACCTTTGGTTTTATAGACTTGGAATCGACCACCTATAGCAATCCCAAATTCATTAAAGGATTGAATAAAATAACCGGGGATAAAGAAGAAACGCTGAAACTTCAAGATATTAATTTTGAATATACCATCGAAGACGGGACCTTAACCATTGAACCTTTCGATTTTAAATTAGCGGGAAGGACCACGACCGTTTATGGGTCAAGTGGGATTTCAGGTATCCAGGCGAATATGGATTATACCCTTGAGACCGATCTTAAAACGGGCAACTTAGGGGCAGCGGCCAATAATATGATTGCTTCCTTGACGGGCTTGAATGATCTGGTAGCTGAAGAGGTGAGGATAAAAATTAAGATCGAAAGAAATTATGAAGATCCTCAATTTCGGTTAGATGGAATTTCTAATACTAAAAAAAGTCCCGGTGATAAGAAAATCAAAGATTTAGCCAAAGAGCGAGCAAAAAATAAACTCAAAAAGCAGCAAAAATTCGCCGAAAAGAAGATTCAAGAAGAACTAGATAAGCAGAAGGCTGTTTTGAAGGTAGAAGCGGATAAGAAAGCAGCTGCACTCAAGTTAGAAGCGGAAAAAAAGGGAGAGGATATAAAGGAAGAGGCCAAAGAAGTATTGACCGATCAGATCAAATCAAAACTAGGGGGGAAACTCAAAGGTCTCAAAAAGAAAGATGGAAATTAAAAAAAGGCTGTATTGATCTGAATGTTTTAGGTACATGTCGTATATCAATAATCTTTTAGTTTTACTCATAAAAAGGAACAACTAATCAAGATGATGTTATCAGCATTATTTATTTTGGGACTTAGGAGAATAGGCTTAATTTCATTGAAATTTAATACGATGAAATGGACTAGTGTAAAACTTTGAGCACTTAATGCAAATTTTATTTTTGAATCGCTGTTAGATTCATTTTGTCTAGTCTTACTTCACAACCTTCGGAATGATCAAAATCTTGAATAATTGAATTTGAATACTCCCATCGTTTATTGGGATAAATATTTTATAATTGGTTTGTCAAACTTATATGAATAATAGAGGTTTATTGCTAAATCGAACATGTAGCTCGATTTATTAAGAAGTGCTTAGAGACAGGCTCGATGATGCACTAGCAACCCCCCTTCGAAGAGATAGGTGCTAATTTCTGATAAATAAATTAAATGCTTATGATTAACATGAAAAGTCTCAGTACCCAAGCAATATGGAATGCGATTCATTCCAATCATCTCAACTCCTTTTTCACCTACATAAGTTGCTGCGATATTTAGCATAACTTTTCGTGTAATCAACAATCACATTTTATAGACTA
>Ga0257120_1000574_pt1 | contig 26514 bp, 27 predicted proteins | sample SI106_10metaG_FD_190153 | JGI IMG/M metagenome (GOLD analysis project Ga0257120, IMG submission 190153) | Marine microbial communities from Saanich Inlet, British Columbia, Canada - SI106_10 | ecosystem: Environmental > Aquatic > Marine > Inlet | place: Canada: British Columbia | collected... | reverse complement strand
CGCCCGGCTCTCAAAAAATATGGGACCCTACAGTATTTCTGCTCAAGCCTCCGGAGCAATATTTGCAGACGTATTCGTCCAAGGCTTCGGCATAGAGGCCACACGCGCAGTTGCCAAAAACTTTCACGTTAACTTGGGTACAAAATTTACGAATAATGGTGACACAATTTGGACGGCAGGGGTAACTAAGACGTTTGAAAATTCACCGTTCAATATTGGGTTGGAAGCCACCAATGCGATGGGAACGACGGGCCTGGGAACTCTCTATCAGGCATCCAAGCCGCATCTCAAGGTGTCGGTAAAGTGGGTGACGGCTCTCGATCTGCTTTAATCAATAGAAGTCCAAATTAGCGAGGGGTGGTCATGCCACAAAATATTGCACGTGTTGGTCTTTGTTTCGTAAGTTTGAATTTTTAATTTATTGTTATTGTGGTGCGTGACCTTGGGTACTTTTTCGTCAACTCTGTGGATGCCTGGAGACTTGCCTTATCGGAAGGCTTAAGTAGCTGAAATTAGTCTATTTAGGGCCTCACCTTCACGGTTCGGCTTGGCTTAGGGCGTGCGCCCCCGTATACCGCCCCCATGCGCAAGTACCTAGACATTCCCCTCACAGGCTTTGTGGCCATCACCCTGAGCGTGGCCATGCTCTCGCCCCTTGAGGCGCCGCCCCCTGCGCCGGAGGGCGCCGACAAACTGGTGCACCTCGTTGCCTTCGCGGTGCTCGCCTTCCCGCTGGCGCGCACGGGCCGCTTTGGCTTGCTGCCGGTCTTCATCGGCGCAAGCGTCTTCGGCGGTGCAATTGAATTCATGCAGCCCAGCTTCAACCGCAGCGCAGACATAAACGACTGGGTCGCCGACGTCGTGGGCGTCGGCTTAGGCATTGGCTCCGGGTTGCTGTACCGCCACCTGAATTCTACGGCTGGACCCCATTAAAAATGGGGAGATTACCACACCCTCGCGCAAAATTATACCCTAGGATAGACTCAGTTGGAATGGACAAAATTGTGCGGGTCTGGCAACAGTGCTTTGCGGCCTGCGCGTAAAAATAAAAAAGAGAATGTGACTAAATGATCAGTCAAACCCATATAATTGAAATTAAACATTCAACCCTAAATAAATCTAAAAGGTCGTCCATTAGAGAGTTAGCTTCCTACTCAGTAAACGGTGCTTATACATGAAAATTTTAATCACTGGCGGTGCAGGTTTTATTGGATCAGCAGTTGTAAAACATTCAATAGAAAGGGGTCATGAGGTAGTAAATGTTGACGCTCTAACCTACGCTGGCTGTTTGAACAACGTTGCAAGTGTCAAGGATCATCCCAGTTATACTTTCGAACACGCAGACATTCGCGACCGAGCGTCATTAGATGCAATTTTTTTCAAACATAGACCTGACTCCGTTATGCATTTGGCTGCGGAATCGCACGTTGACCGTTCGATTGATGGGCCCAAGGAGTTTATTGAAACTAACATTATAGGTACATTTAATATGCTTGAGGCGGCTCGTCTCTACTGGCACAATCTAAATCGACCCACGTCTTTTCGCTTTCATCACATCAGCACGGATGAGGTTTTTGGAACACTTGGCCCGTCAGGAATGTTTTCTGAAACAACTCCCTACGATCCGCGCAGCCCATATTCAGCTTCTAAAGCAAGCTCTGATCATTTGGTACGCGCCTGGAATGAAACATTTGGACTACCAATTATAATTACAAACTGTTCTAACAATTATGGTCCATACCAATTTCCTGAAAAGTTGATACCTTTGGTTATAATAAACGCATTAACCGAGCAAAATTTGCCAATATACGGGGACGGTACTAACGTTCGTGACTGGCTACATGTAGATGATCATGCCGACGCTCTACTCTTGGTGCTAGAAAAAGGCGTCCCAGGCAGAAGCTATAACATAGGTGGCGAAAATGAACGGTGCAATATAGATTTAGTAAAATCTCTATGTAGTATTTTAGATAACATGTACCCAAGGAGTGCAGGTGGTTATCATGAATTAATAACATTCGTAACAGACAGGCCTGGACATGACGCACGCTATGCAATTGACCCGACTCGAATTCGTACCGAACTGGGATGGCGCCCATCAAAGACAGTAGACGAGGGTTTAGAGCAGACCGTGAGATGGTACTTAAATAACTTTAGTTGGTGGGAGCCCTTGGTCAAAGACCCAAGTACTCGTGAAAACTTAAGAAACAAAGGTTTCGCAGAGTACTAAAGATCTAATAACGGAAGCGACTTAATTCCAGATACACTATAGTGCCGAAATTATCATCTGCTGTTTGCGATAAGGATCAACCGAGCCTCACCATAAAGCCAATATCTCCAAAAATCTATTAACAATTATCGAAGCGCTTAAGGTTCGTGAGTAGAAATCAGCCGATTATATTTTTTGAGTCGCTTGTCAATTTCTTCGGTGGGTACTTCATAAAATCGATCAAGATCGTTCTCTCTCAGCAATTTCGCACCAAAAATATTTTCGTGAAATTTCCATACTGTGACATTATCTTTTCTAACATCGATCTTTGCGGTCAAAAAACCAAGCCTACGTGCGTACGAATACATAGATAGTGCAGATTCCAACGCAACATGTGGCGCCGCACCTTCTACAATAAGCCATGAGCCCCAGTCAAAAGAAGTATTTTTGGGATTGTACATTCTTATGCACCCAAGCTTTCGAGATCTTTTGTCTTCGATGATGAAATAAGCTTGATCGTTTCTCTCTTTGTATGATCTCAGCCAGACAATTTGAGCTTCGACTGATCTAGATGTTGATGACAGAAATTTTGATTTTATTGGATCATTCCGGAGCTCTAAAATAAATTTTGCATCTGTCTCCTCGACATCTCGAAGAACAAGGTTTCTGCTTTGTAAAATTTTCTCATGCTTTAGGTTCAACTCATGCCCTCTTAAATCTATGCCCTACCTTAACAGATGCTAACTTTATGCGTTTCGGTACCATATGGCTTGGCAGCTGCGTCTCGAGAAATTTTTTTAAACCTGACTTATCCACAGCACTGTTTAAAGTGGACTGAACTGTTATCTCTACGTGTTGTCCAGTAATAGGATTTGGTTTTGCCTCTACTTTTGCAAGCTCGACATGCTCATATTGGAGAGCTACTCGTTCAACTTCAGAAGCCATAAATTTAAGGCCACCGACATTAATAACTTCACTCGTCCGCCCAGTTACTTTGTAATAACCATCGCGTTCTTCAACGATATCTTTGGTGTTGTACCAACCTTCATCATCAAAGGGACTTTCAGCATTTAGGTATCCGAGCATTCTTGTTTGCGAACGAATTTCCAGTACGTTATCAAAAACTCTTGTCTCGACGCCTTCACCACCAACTTTCATAAAGAGGCTATTTGACGATTCACTTTTTACACGAACTATTCCAAGCTCAGACATGCCAAACGTTTGTCTAAATTCTACGTTTGGTAACAACTCACAAAGCGCATCAAGTGTAGGTTGATCCATGCGTTCAGTTCCGTATGTGATGATGCGTAATGATTCAGGAACACTATCTGGTATGAGACCACTCATTAACATCATTCGGAGAAATGTTGGTGTAGTAGGAAGAACCTCGATTTCGTGTTCAGCACATTTAGATAAGATATCTTCTACGCTACGGGACTTTGGTGCAACTATACTCCCTTTGTTGAACAAAGTGTGGAGCAGCGTGTTAATCCCACCAATGTGATCAAAGAGCAAGAAACTAATCGTTTTCAGTGTTGGACGTGGTGTTTCAAAACGCTGCATGAATAATGTCAAATCATGCAAAATTGCTTTAGGGCGACCAGTAGTTCCCGTTGAGAAAAGAACCAGTCCAGCGTGTTCTTTCGCTCTTAAATCATTAATTAAAAAATGCTGTTGACTATGAGTAATGCGCTTTACATCACTACCTTCAATCACAACATCTACAAGTGCTGACGCTAAGAAGTAGTCATGTTGAGATCTTGTATCTACTGTTAGCGGGACAAGAATGACATTCTTGTCAATTAGCTGCAAAAGAGTAAGTATAGATTGAGGGTCAAAGTCTCCTATCAGCGCAACAACATCTCCACTTTTAACATCAGCCAGATCAACATGCTGCTGGTTAGCGACCTCATCGAACTTTAACGATCCATTGGCATGTACTAAAAATGGGTAATCAATACCACTCCATCGTTCAGATAGTTTCTTTATTATATCCATTAGACACCTCCTACATTTAGTACTTGGCCACTGAGTGCTGTTGCTTTTCCGTCAAGCAATAATTCAACAAGATCACATACATCTGACTTCTGGAATTGTTTTTGAATTACTTGTTGTGATGTGATTTTTTCAATTTGTGTATCCGTGATTCCTCTTAAAAGATCGGTGCGAATAGGCCCTGGAGCAATGCAATTAACCCTCACATTGAAGTCAGCCATCTCTCTTGCGAATGTACGAGAGAATGATTCAACTCCCGCCTTAGACGCTGCATAAACAGACTCACCCTTTAAGGCTAACGCAACAGCTATAGTTGAGAAGTTTATAAAGCTACCTTGCTTTTGACGAAGCATAATTGGAGCGAATAACTGACAACAATAAATAGTTCCAACGAGATTTGTCTGGATTAACTTCTGGACCGTAGTTTCATCCGTCGTCACTGCCATGTTCATAGAAGCAACACCCGCTGCATTAATAAATGCTTTAACTGGCTTTTTCATCCGCTTTACTTCTTTTGAAGCAGCCTTTACCGAGCCATAGTTACTTACATCACATTGGATGGCGTTTATTTTCAACTCGCTCGTGTTGCGAGCCAAACCTATTACCTCTTCACCCCTCTCCATAAGGCGTTCAGCTATTGCGTGTCCTAGTCCACGACTTGCTCCCGTAACGATAATCAATTAAGTCACCGACTGTTTCGCAAACTCTTGCGCTAATTTTGAAACACTTTGGAACATACTGCGTGACTTTGACATCGTTGCATCTGAAGTCCAATCAAACTCAAACCCATGGTCGTCTGCCAAATCTTCAAGGGCAAGGCAAACTTCGACTAGCTTCATGGAATCAAGCAAAGATCCACCGCCAATAAGCTGCATTTCTTCAGTTACTTCCACTTCATCGTCTAAAGACGAGCTGATTGCTGATATGACGATCTTAGTAGCGTCTTCAATATTCACTTTTGTCAGTCCTTTGGCAGTTTATCAGATAGTTTTTTAGCAGTAATCGAACTCTCTCCAGAGGTACTATACTGCCAAGGCTCGGTTATGTATCTTCTATTGTGATTGCGTTGAATTTTAGACACTAATTCTAGTATAGCAAGACACGACATTTTCTTAAAACGCTTGCATCCTAGGCTTCCAAACCGGAATAAAATTAAAACCAGTGGTAATCCCCCCAATATTAATACAGAGATTACCACTACATTTCATAAATTTACCATACTCAATATAAAACATTTTAATATTTTTCATGTTGCAATCATATTGTAATTTTTCTTCAAGTTAAAATGAAATATCGTGTGTTGAAAACTAATAGTGGCACAAAGCCAAATACGATAATTAATATTCGTAACGTTAAATGATTTACAAAACGCGTTTCAATTTTCCGAATCAACAGAGGATAGATTATGAACAGGGCCATAAGAGCAAGCCGCTCTCTTCCCGATCCTCCCAAAACGAACAAACCAAGTACACACAAATATACAACTGTTAATATCGTCATGTAATCAGTTGATCTAGATCTCCTGATTATCAGGCGGTCTGAAAGTAAAAAGAACATTATTATTAATACAAAAAGTGCTAGGTATATAGCTCCAAGATCGGCACCAACTGTTGTATTGGATTTTGTCCCAGCCCCCTGCACTACTCCAAGTGCAGATATTATCAGTGCCAACGTGTATATTAAAATTTTAGATTTTTTCGATGCTGTCACTAGTAAAGGCAGGAAAACCGCCGCCGCGTTGTGACTAAGGCTTGCAAGTATAAAAGTTACAAGTGGCCGTCGAATTTGCGAGCTGTTCAAAACGATGGAATAGGTATAAAGAATTAATATACTAGCAAACCATTGCCTATAAATATTTTGCATTCCTAAAATAAATGGAAAAAATATTATGAATGAAAAAAACGCATATTGCGGCAACTTCAAATTTGATAAACTAGCCCACAGCACTAAACCCATAATCATGTCAAGGACAATGAAGACAAGATATGTATTATCTAATAGTGAGTATATAATTCTCATTCCAAGCCAGACGACTGGCTCACGAATATAGTACGGAGAAAAAGACTTATAGTCCATACTCGCTTGATAAACTAACATATCTCCCTGTAAATTTAATCTGACAGTGAGGGATAAAACAAAGAAAGATAAGAACCAAAATATTTTAAAATAAAGAGGTTTGAGTGGCTTTGTATTAATAGAAAGTAAAATTGCAGCGCCAAGGAAATATATGTATAATAACAATTCCATTATAATATCTCGTAAACTTTCAGCGACCCGTATATATAATTTTTTTGATTATAGGTGGCATTATTCTGATAGAAAACCTTATAAAAACATTTATAATATATCTCTTGGTAGTAATGAATCCTATTTTATGTTGATATTTAAGTATTTTCAACTCACCTCTAAAATATTTCAAACCGCGTCTTTTAATTAAATTAGATCCGCCTCGCATACGAAGATGCACATTTGGTGAGTTACTAAATCTAACATCTTCAACCAGTAACCTACTCCAAAGCGCGTAATCCTGTGATGTACGAAACAAAGGGTAGCCGCCAAATTTCATAATCACACTTTTCCTAAAACATACACATGGGTGATGTATGGGATTTCTGAACTTTGCATAATTCCTTATTTCAGCGTTCGTGCGAGGAAGAGAACGTAATGACGAATACCCTTCATCGTCAAAGAGTATAATGTCGCTGCTCAAAACAGACACCGATGGATTAGACACCATAAATTTCACCTGATCACGAAATCTTTCAGGCATGGAAATATCATCTGCGTCCATTCTCATGATTAATTCATTACTACAGTGTCGCAAACCAGTATTTAATGAAACGGCTAATCCTTCATTATTCTTGTTTCGAAGGACTTTCAGTTTGTCGCCAAGTATTTTCTTCCATTTCAATAACTTATTAGTTGTGCCTCTCCCAACGGGGCCATCAACAATCAATATAACTTCATTTGGTCGCAGTAACTGATCAAACCAAATACTTTCAATTGCCCGATCAAAATGTTTGTGACTATCATTTACATAAACGGAAATAAGGACGCTAAATTTATCCAAAATTCAACCTATAGAGCTTTCGCTTGCCAGAGAATGTGCTATCAAAAAAGATGTTATTTCCAGTGGTTGAAAATCTCGGGTGCAAGTCACATCTCAGGCCTCCACTGAATTTTAGATTTGAAAGAAATTCCCCCAATACAGTCGCGTCGTTTGTAATACGATTCAGTAAAATTAACTTTTGATATCGTGCTTTATTTGGGTAGGTGTCCGTAATCATCCACTCCTTTGTTACAGAGGGGTGGCCGTCGCTAAAACTTAATTTATCCTCTATTTCCAACGAAGCTTGTTCTTTTGTCTCTAAATTAATAGTCCAATAGCGATTTTCACCATTATTCCCTCTTAGGAACCCTATCACAGTACTATCATCCGCCCAACAACAGTGGCTAACCATTTCATTATCGGCAAGTATGCTAAGTTGCATACTATAAATATCTAGCAAAATTAAACGATCATATCTGCGTCCGTTCAGGAAGAACCGGTGAATGAAGATACATTTTTGACCATTGGGTGAAATCATCACATGGTTCACTAAATGGCTTGCATTGTGGCTCTGACATTCATCGCTACCTAATTCAATAATTTCCGCCAACGAGACGAAGCCAATCAGTTTGTGCGTTAAATAACTACAGATATGAATGCCATCAATATCATAGGCATTCAGTTTCGTTTCAGGATGCATGTAACAATCCTGATACCCATATTCAGGAGTTAACTCAGTCAATTTATGATAATTCAATGATACGTAAAATGTATCGTTATATGAATCTTGAACAGGGTAGTCGTATGTAATCGTCGAAAAACCTTCTGAAATATTTACAACTTTAGCAATTAATCTCATCTTTTCGAAGCAAAAATCATTATATACAAATTTATCATCTGAGAGCCAGTGTGCGCGACATCCTTGTTGGTAATTCCAGGCATGAGAAGGTGTTTTATAAATTATTTCTTCACCAGATTGAATTACTACATTTAATTTTTTTTTATTAGCGTTATCCTTACAAATTTTCAGCTCATTATATAAGATTATTCCCTTCGTGTTTTCTGGGCATTTGTCGTAGTAACCAAAAAAGTTTTCGTCATCAGACTTGCTAATTTGCTCTATTATAAAGCTTGATTTATATTTATAATTTTTGCTGTGGATGATATAATTACACCGCTGATAAGCACGTTTCAAAACCGATTTAACTTTTGGCAACTTACCCATTAATGTCGCGACATAATATTCTAAACGTGTATATTCACTCATTTTTTTATAACCATGCTAGCGTATTTATTTTGGTAGCGCATCGACATGTTTTCTGCAGAAAAATTGTTTTCCGCATATTTTTGCGCGGTAAGACGTGCCTTATTCGAAAAGGTCGGTTCATCACGGTAAATAGTATTTTCTAAGTCAAGGTTGTTACATTCCAACCCAAATAACTTTACAGCGCCTGAAGCCATAGATAGGATTTCTCTATGGGATGGTATGTCTGATAGAATACACGGTAAGTTGCATGAAAGTGCTTCCATCACCGTATTCGGCAAACCTTCAGACCGTGATGCTGAAATATAAAAGTCACTAATAAGCAAGTATTCACTTACATTATCTATCGCCCCAGTGAAATATATGTTGCCTGATGCGCTGGCCTCTAACGAACTTCGAGCCGAACCATCACCTACTACGATGAGCGATGCATTGGAAACTACAGATTCACTTGAAAAGTATTCAACTAATCGTTCGACATTTTTTCGTGGTATAAGACTACCGACCGTAATGAATATCGGTGATTGAATTTCGCGTTTCAGTAAATCTACGTCTTTGCCCACGCCTGATTGTGACAACCTTTTTTGTATTTTCACACCGTTATGAATGGTTTCGCTCTGTATCCCTATTGACGATAATTTATTCGATATTGAGGTTGAACAAGAAATTACGTTGTCGCATTGACGCATTGCCAATGTATGTATTTTAACAAAGTATTTACCAATTACTTGACCAAACTTCGCTGGATAATCTTCAATCGGAAAATTCCGAGATGTAAGTAGCCAGTTGTATCGCTTGTTGTACGCTGAGACCAGTATGTCAGCGCGAATTCCTTGCGTATGGATTAAATCTGGGTCGACTTGCTCTATGACTTGTTTCAATTTACTTTTTGCATAGAAAGCGCCACTTAGACGTCCTAAATCCAGGCAAACAATATCTACATTTAAGTCTTGAAATTTTCTTCTCTGTGATCCTTTTGGTTCAGGTGACAGAGTAACAATTATCGGTTTCCACAACTCACGATCTAAATGACTGAGGATGTTGTATAATTGATTTGTAGGACCCGATTGCGATAATGTACTAACTACATACAGTATCTTATTTTTCATTAGAGCCTTCCCTCAATATTTTGTCGTTGTATTTTTTTGATCATGTGTATCACCTGCGTGCAATTCTTTGAAAGAATTTCTGATGGCCAAGAGGATTAAAATTCTTTGCAAATTCTAAAACTGCTTCTTTTGTAATTGGCTCATTCAAATCATTGCATACAACATGTACCACATCATTAATGTCGTCTACCAAATAACCACTTATGCCGTGTGCTATACACTCTCTAACACCGTATTGGTTTTTTGCAATGACCTTGCAACCGCACGCCTGCGCTTCAAGGTACACTAAGCCGAAAGCCTCCTCAAAGTTTGATAATAACCAAAAATAATCAATATTAGAATAAATTAATGGTAACTGGTTCTGCTCCATATGACCTAAAAATAAAATTCTATCACTTAATCCCTTATCTTTAATAAGCTTTTCGAAAATGTTTTTGTCAGGCCCGTCTCCCACAATAACCCAATAGTAATTTCGCGAGCCTTCTAAAACCAATTTTTCAAATATATCAATTTTGTCAAGATAACCTTTACCTACCACAAGCCTACTTACACTTCCAAAAACAACTGAATCATTGGGGAGGCTCAGCGAGCTTTTAAAGGATGGATCCTTTTGTGGAAAAAACACTTTATCATCAATAAAGTTTGGCAACACAGAAATCTTTGGTTCAAATATATCAAGATTTGTATATTTTAGAAATTTCGCCTTCATGAAATTACTAACACAGATTAATTGTTGTGAAAAATTTAGCGCTCTTTCGTAGGCTTTCTTGAAGCCAATTAGTTTTTTCGTTAGCCCAGCCGAAACAAAAACTTTTTCTGGTTCACTACCGTGAAGGAAAATAATGGATTTGGTCAATGATTTTTTTGAAAATGTAAACCCCGCAACAAAAGTCGCACCGATGTCATTTAGTATTATTAAATCATATTTCCTTAAATTTAACTTTCTAATATATGAAAGGAACCACATTTTTTTTAATGTTCGCACCTGATAAAAATTACTGATATGTGCAAAGCTATTTGGTTTTCGACGTTCTTGCCTACAAGTCAACACATCCACACTGTGCCCTTCAGCTACTAATAATTTTGTCAATGCGTAACCAACAGTACCGGCACCTCCCAGCATCGGCGGAAACTCATGAGAAAATAACAGCACTTTCATAACAGAACAGTTTCTTGAATTTTCCCCAATTTGGCGTTTAGATGAACGGGATCGAGTGATAAGTATTCGTCTTCAAAACCCTTTATTTTTTGTGAAATCTGGTAGGGTGTTAAGCTAGCGCCGAGTATGTGGCAAAGTATCAACGCGTGCATGCGACCAGATACTACTTCTTTACAACAGGATGCCACGTTTAAGTAACTGACTAAATCGTTCGACTTTATAAATTTTAAATGATTTCGTTTTTCAGGGTTGAGGCGATAAAATATTTCTTCTGCAAGCATATTATCTTTGATTGTGGTGCCACTAAGAATAACTTGGCTTACAGATTTTCGTTCAAGCTGTTTCTGGACTATACGTTCCCAGTAACCCAAGTATTCTTCATAGCTTAATTCTTTGCCCCCCATTTCGAGAGCATATCGTTTATGCACGCTAAATTCTACCGGAGCAACGAGTATAGCCCCCCCCGGATCCCTGTTTTGTAATTTTGCCTCGGAATATGTCATAAAATATACGATATCTGGGCACACTTCGGAATCGCGCGAAAATTCACGTCTTAGGTTTTGCTTACTCTTTTTATCCCGCACCATGAAGTCATCAACGCCAAGGAAAGCGAGACGATATAAACACTTATCAAATAAACTGAAGCGCTCACCAACACCAATCGCAATCAGCTTCACACGCGTACCGTGAAGTCTCAACAAGGTGATATATATGATCATCGAAATTGGAAATGTTCCATTGCTCAACACGAGCTGACCACCGCCTATCACCGCCAAATCGTATCGCTCTCGTGCAATCTTAAAGGCAAGCGAAAAACCTCTAAACACAAGCAACGCGCGGCTCATAAAGGTTTGCAACCAGAAGCTCTTTCTATGTGCTCTATTAGATTTAATTGATCCAGTCACCATTTCAGACCTGAACGAAAAATCAGCGCAATCTACGTGTACGTCCGGAGCATAACTACAAAAACGAAGCATGCTGTCAGCAATTGCCTGATCTCCAATATTATCTGAATTTATTTCGTTGATAGTTAAGATTTTCTTTAACAATTATACTCGTCCTTTTAAGCCAAAATATGATTGAACGGTCACTTCGCTTCACAAGCTGAAAAGACTTAGACCTACACGTATTCTTATAACTCAGAATATCTTTAACATAAGATCGATTTATCAACCGCATTGTACTTGATTTGTGAACACGATAATAAGCAAATGTATCTTGGCTATATTTTACTTTTCCTAATTGCGCTAGCTTAATGTATGAAAGCCATTCTCCAAATAATCTGTAAGACTCATCCCATCCATCAATGCGGACAAACATCTTCCTGTTTATCATCAAGCCACAGCTTTGAATAAAGTTTTCAACTGCAAGATGCTTAAAGATTTGTTGGGTCTTAGACAGCTGTTGCCTGGGATCTCTTGCTAGCGACATTAGCCTATTGTATTGATCGATTTTAAGTGCATTACAATGAACAAATGACGTATCAGCGTCAAATGCTTGCACCATTCTTTCAACATGAAAACTTGGAAGAATATCATCATGGCCCAGAAATATTATAAAATCTCCAGTTGCTTGACTTGCGCCAAAATTTATTGTCTTTGATATTCCCAGGTTCTCTCTATTTTTAAACAACCTTAAGCCACTGTAGGTTTTTAACGCTTCCAGGGTTGTTCCATCAGTCGAACAATCGTCTACTACGATTATTTCGATATTTTGGTAAGTTTGTTTTTTGCATGAATCAATAGTTTCATGAATAAAAAATCCAGAATTAAACGTGGGGATTATAATTGAAACCTTATTATAATTTTTCATTGAGTATATTCCACGTAAGTAAAATTGATAAACATACGAATACTAGATTTGAAATAAAGTGTGCCCGCGCCAACTCTATTAGGTCACCGGACTGATACATTGTAAGAACTGAAAAAACAAATGCACTCGAACAAACTATATTTATTAAAATTGCCCTAAAATGTTTAGCTTTTGCAGCCATTAATATTCCAAAAAGTGTACCCAGGAGTTTTAAAAAATCTCCCGTAAGTTGCCAAAAAAAGAGCTCTCGCATCTTTAAAAACTCATCACTGAACAAGAGCAGTATTAAATAATCTCTCATTAGGTAAATAGAAGTTAGAACGCAAAATCCGATAGGAATAAAGAAGTAAAGACCAGAGAAAATCTCACGCCTTAATTCCGATGGCTCAATATTCTTTGAGAAGATTGGAAGAAAATAAACACGGATAATCGTCATAAAAGCAAGTAAGTACATTGTGGATAAATACCACATTGACTGCCACAATCCAGCTTCGAACATACTATCCGTTTGTATGATATGATTCCTCACCAGTGTCAGGGTTACAGGGGTTAACAGCATCGTCACACCTGTCATCAAAGAAAAAGCTGCTAGTTTTTTAGCATCGACCATATTGCTGTTTTTTGAAAAGTATCCAATATTCGCAAATTTGTGATTTCTAAGAGCGAATAATACTATAAAGAAAACCACAGCTTGGTTTGTAGCAAGTGCAATCATAGCCCCATGCAGTGAATAAATTAGAATTAAAAATGAAGTAAAAATTAAGCTATAAGTACTTTGGATTATGTTAATATATAAATAAACGCGTGTTTCCTTTAACCCGTTCAAAATCGATAGCGCGAGACTATTGAAAACAAATAGTGGGGTAGTTATCGCAAGGATTCTTAAAATATAGGTAAATTCAAGTGATTTTAAAAAATATAAGGATGCGGATTCGCTGAAAATAAACAACATTACGCCAGTTATTATAGAACAACAGAGACTGATCTTAGATGCGGTGGATAGGAGCTCTGATAATCTTTTGTCATCACTACTTAATTCAGCTGTATATTTCGTAACTCCACTATTTATTGCACCTTGTCCTAAGGTTAACACTAGTTGAACAACATTTTGAAGTTGTCCGATTAGAGCAATACCAGATGGACCAATATATACCGCTGCTGTCTTGTTAATAACAAATCCTGATGACATTTTTATCGCAGTAGCTAGTAAACTTAAAAATGAGGTTTGAGCTAAGTTCATAGATATTTCAATCCGGTAGCCGGGTTGCCTCCAACAACCGTATTACTTGGAAACGATTTTGTTACTGTAGCTCCAGCGGCGATAACGCAATGGTCGCCAATTGTAACACCCTTTAGAATTTTTACATCTGAACCGACAAATACATTATCTCCAATGATTACTTCGCGTGTTTTTATTTGATTTGAATTTTGGCCAACACGATGAAAATCACTATCAAAAATGATACAGTTCGTGCCAAATACGCAATTTTCACCAATTGTAATCGAAGAGCCAGCTGATACTGCAACAAACCCATTATTAAGTACTGTGTTATCGCCAATTCTTATGCACGAAGCTGAATTTCGGCTTTCAAGATATGAATACCCCAACCAAAAATGAGGACTTTTATAGACACCCATTGTGACCCTGTCACCAAATATAATTTGTCCTTCACCAGTCATAAGTGTTGGGTGCAAACGTCTTGGTCGACCTGAAACCTGCCGACAGTTTGATAATAATTTATATTTTAAAATTCTTGGACCCTGAAAAATCAAGCGCCACAAAATTTGGAAAAAATTAGACAGCAGGAATGACAACAAAGGAATTTACTGCCTTAATTACATTTTCTATCTCACTTTTATCCATCACCGGACTGATCGGAAGACTCAACACCTGTTCATGAATTAAATCTGTAATGGGAAAAGAGCTATGGCCCCAGTCACTGAAAGCAACTTGGCGATGTGGGGGTATGGGATAATGAATAATTGTTTGGATACCGTTAGCTTCTAAATGCGATGAAAGTAGATTTCTATGTTTGCTTCTTACCACGTAAAGATGCCAGACATGTGATAAGCGATCTGGTATTGTATCGTCTAAGCTGGGTAATATAACATGATCGTTATTAATGCCTGTGGAATATATTTCAGCAATATTTCTTCGACGCTCATTATCTTCATTTAACCTTTTGAGCTTTACACGTAACACTGAAGCTTGAAGTTCATCTAAGCGGCTATTAACACCCTTAAATTCATTTTCGTATTTAATTTTACTACCGTAATTTGAAAGCGACCTAATTGTATCAGCCAATGTAATGTTATTTGTAGTAACAGCGCCACCATCACCAATCGCCCCTAAGTTTTTTCCTGGGTAAAAACTAAACCCAGCTGCATCACTCAAATTTCCCACCAAACGATCTCGAAGCTGAGCACCATGGGCTTGTGCACAATCCTCTATCACAATTAGATCATGTTTTTTAGCCAAATTGTGAATTGCCTCCATATCGGCAACATATCCGTATAGGTGGACCGCCAGAATAGCACGGGTTTTTGAAGTTATTGACGCCTCAATCTTACGAAGATCCATATTAAAGGTTTTAAGGTTTGGTTCTACTAAAACTGGATTCAGTGCGTTTTCCGTAATTGCTAATATACTTGCGATATATGTGTTTGCGGGCACCAAAACTTCATCTCCCGCTTTTAAACTACCAAGCTCGCAATACGCCCTAAAGATCAGTTTTAACGCATCTAAGCCGTTTCCTGTACCCACACAAAAATCAGTACCGCAGTATTGTGCAAATTCTTTTTCAAATTCATAAACGTTTTGACCAAGCACATACCATCCGGAGTCAAAAACATTTGAAATAGCATCGAGTATTTGGTCGCGATCCCGAGAATTGATTTTCCGTAGATCAAGAAAAGGTTGCATTATTCATCCTGTAGTGTGGTTGCAGTGCTGTATTTTAATAATTGTATCAAGTTAACCATCATCCTAATATTATATTCCGTGTGTTTCAGCTAATGCAGCAAAATCTTTGCGACTGCGTATATAGTCACTTTCTCTATACTCAAGGCTAGCCAGAACCAACATGATACAATCCGCTGAAAAGTCATACATTTCACCCCAAACTAGCTTATCTTGAAACAAGCCTATATCTGGTGAATTTAGTATCGAAGTCGTTACATTGCCTTGTAAGTCCTTTAACTGGACAGTACAGGATCCCTTTAAACAAATTAGAAATTGCTTCGTTTCGTAGTGAGCATGGTATCCGCGGTTTAAACAATCTAAATTTTCATATATGTAGAAAATACGTCTTATCTGAAACGGTACATCTTTTCGAGCTTCGACTGCACATAAAGCGCCACGGCTATCTTTTACGGAAAAAAGCTTTTTTGGTTTCATGTGTTAGTCAATCATTTCTATCAAGTATTTTTTATAGCTGTTGTTTCCCAATCGCGATATACTTTTTTGAATTTGATCTACATCAATCCAACCTTGATTAAATCCGATCTCTTCAAGGCAAGCGATTTTGAACCCTTGCCTAGCCTCGATATTTTCTACAAAACAGGAAGCTTCCAGTAGACTTTCGTGCGTTCCAGTGTCTAACCAAGCGAACCCCCTTCCTAGTAATTCGACGTTAAGTTGGTTTTTATGTAAATAAACTTCATTAATTGAGGTGATTTCTAACTCACCTCGGTCACTAGGAAGTACACCTTTAGCAATATCAACTACTGACTCATCATAAAAATATAGGCCCGTTACGGCGAAGTTTGACTTTGGATACATTGGTTTTTCTTCAACACTAGTAACCTGATTTTTATCGTCAAATTCAACTACACCAAAACGACCAGGATCTTTTACTTTGTAACCAAAAATAGTGGCCCCATCCTTTCGTTGAACGGCACTTGAAAGTATAGAACTAAAACCTTGTCCCCAAAAAATATTATCCCCCAAAATCAAACAAACATTCGATCCGTCAATAAACTTTTCCCCGATTATAAATGCCTCTGCCAAACCATTTGGGTGAGTTTGTGTTGCATATGAAATTGAAACGCCGAAGTCACTTCCATCACGGAGTAGCCTCTGAAATTGAGGTAAATCGTCAGGAGTAGTAATTAATAAAATTTCTCTAATGCCAGCCAACATTAGCACCGAAATTGGATAATAAATCATTGGTTTATCATAAACAGGGAGTAATTGTTTAGAAACACCCCATGTAATTGGGTGTAAACGCGACCCAGCTCCACCAGCCAACACGATCCCCTTCATAAAATTCTCCTCTAACGTTTAAGCGAGTTTGAAATGATTACAGAGTAATCTTGACTGCTAATTTTCTGCATCCAATAAAATAGGACAGGTCACGTACTATTTTGTTATCATTGATAATAGTTTTTATACCAATCTACAAAACGATGAACGCCCTCCGCTACTTGAACTTGAGGAGAAAAATTAATCAGTTCCTCCAGTTCTTTTGTATCAGCCCATGTTGCTAACACGTCACCGTCTTGCAGAGGTAACAAGTTCTTAATAGCCTTGCGGCCTAAAGCGGTTTCAACCGCCGCGACGAAGTCTCCCAAATTCACAGGTTTAGAATTACCGATATTTATCAAACGGTAAGGTGCGACGGGTGAAAGGTTTGTATTTTTAGATACCTCAGTTCGAGATGGAGTAGCAGGGGGATGTCCAACAAGTTGATAAATCGCTTCTATTAGATCATCAATATACGTAAAATCCCTCTTCATATTTCCATAATTATACACATCAATTGGCTCTTCATTTAATATAGCTTTAGTGAAACGAAATAATGCCATGTCAGGCCTGCCCCACGGTCCATATACTGTAAAAAAGCGGAATATTGTCGTTGGGATATTAAACAAATGAGCATAACTGTGTGCAAGATTTTCAGTCGATTTTTTTGTAGCGGCATAAATTGATACCTGATGATCTGCTCGCTGGCTTTCTTTGTAGGGCATATTTTCATTCGCACCGTATGCAGACGATGTTGAAGCAATCAAAACATGTGCTGGTTTGGTTAATCGCGCAGCCTCCAATAACTCGAATGTGCCCATGATATTAGTATTCATATAAGCTCTGGGATTATCAATTGAATACCGCACACCAGCTTGTGCTGCTAAATGTATTACGATTTGTGGCTGTTCTTGCTCAAATAATTCGACAAGAAAACCTGGTTCCTCAATACCACGATGAAACGACTTATAACGTTTATATTGAAGAAGTTGCTTTTCACGGTCCTGCTTTAATTTTACGTCATAATAATCAGAAATACAGTCTACACCGATGACTTTCCAACCGTTATTCAATAGTTTTCTTGCAATGTGGTAGCCTATGAAACCCGCTGACCCGGTCACTAAAGCTACTTTTTGTTCATTTTTGCCCAATTCTAATCCGCTCCAAATAAGTCCCTTGTAAATACTTTTTCTGTGACATCCTCAAGCTCAGAAACCTTTCGATTTGCGATAATGATATCAACACTACGCTTAAAAACATCCAAGTCTTTCTCTACAGGTGAATTGAAAAAATCAATTTCATTCAACTCAGGTTCATAGACAACAACTGTAATCCCTTTAGCCTTGATACGTTTCATTATTCCTTGGATAGAACTTTGACGAAAGTTGTCACTGCCCGACTTCATGACAAGACGATAAACACCAACAGTTTTTGGCTTTTGTTTGATTATTTCATCCGCTAAGAAATTTTTTCGCGTGGAATTCGCATCTACAATTGCCTGAATAATATTCTGAGGAACTACATCGTAATTCGCCAAAAGTTGCTTCGTATCTTTAGGCAAACAGTAACCACCATACCCAAATGAGGGATTATTGTAATGCACCCCAATGCGCTGATCAAGCGAGACACCATCAATAATTTCACGGCTATTCATATCTCTAGCTAACGCATAGCTGTCGAGCTCATTGAAAAATGCAACCCGCATCGCAAGGTATGTGTTTGAAAATAGTTTGATGGCTTCAGCTTCTCGCGTTGCAGTAAATAATAAATTAATATCAGGCTTTATAGCTCCCTGTCCGAGCAAACTTGCAAGTATCTCCGCGCGCCTTGACTTTTCACCTACAATAATCCGACTTGGGTATAAGTTATCAAACAGCGCCTTCCCTTCTCTAAGAAACTCTGGTGAAAAAATCACAGCATCAGTTTGCAGACGCTCTCTGACGTCATCTACAAAGCCAACTGGAACTGTAGATTTTACAACAATGCAGGCGTTCGGTTCACTCTGAACAACCTGAGCAATTACCTGCTCAACAGACGACGTATCGAAGAAATTCAATTTCTCATCGTAATTTGTTGGCGTCGAAACGATTACATAGTCGGCACCTGCAACTGATTTAATTAAATCTGTGCTTGCAGAAATATTCAATTTTTTGTTGAGTAAGTATTCGCTTAATTCAGTATCAACGATTGGAGACTGTCGAGCGTTTAAAGCATCGACCCGCTCACGCGAAATATCCACACCTATCACTTCATTATGTTGGGCCAATAAAACAGCGTTTGAGAGTCCAACATAACCCAAACCAACCACCACTATTTTATAATCTATTTTCATATTAATCCTATTCTGTATAAAATATTTCACGATTTGGATCGGGTGAAATAAATTCACTCACCAGTGTTCGTTCAACGCCCTGGCTTAGCCGAAAAGGCGCCTCAAAGTTATCTAAGCTGGCCTTTGCACTCTCAAACTCAGTCGATGAAGCAAATTTCTTCACCCGTATTGAACTCACAGGTAAATTTTTACCGCTTAATTTGGCTACAAAGTCCGCTGTGTAGCCCAAAAGTAAGCCTAACCAGTAGGGCAAGCGCGGACCAACCCCCGTCTTATCCTTCAACTTTGTTCTTACTTTTGAGATGAGCTCATTCATGGTCAAATCAGGCGTATCTACATAATTGTATACGCCGTATTTCTGCTCTGTGGAAATGCAGGTTTCCAAAAAGGCAACAACATTGCCAACATAGGCCATAGACTTCTTATTTTCACCTTTGCCGATCATCAAAAATTTACTTGAAGCGATTTGGTTTAAAAGGTTGAAAACGTTCCCGCGATTTCCTTCTCCAAAAATGACAGTGGGACGCACAATTAATAACGAATTATCGCCTTGAGCATGCCAATGGCGGAATTTTTTCTCAGCTTCAAATTTCGTCCGCCCGTATTCATTAAAAGGGTTAATAGCGCCGTTTTCGTCGGTACCTGGTTTTGCAAACCCATAAACCGCAACGGTACTGGTAAAGACAATCTTATCGATACCCTTTTCTTCACAAACCAACGCAATGTTTTCGGCACCATCTACATTTGTGCGCTGATATTCGGACTTATCCCTTACGTCGTCGCGATGCACCGCCGCAAGATTAACCACTACATCACCTGTGATGGTGTTCCGTAAGGTCTCAGCATCTCGAACATCTGCAACTTTACACTTTTCAGGAAACTGATTGCTCATTTTGAGGTCGATAATTTCAAAATCTTGCTGCTTTAATGCAAGCTGGCGGCAAAGGTTTGTACCAACAAAACCTGACCCACCAATCACTGTTATTTTTTTTGCCATTACTTGTTCAGATTTTCTTTTTTACGGCGTCGGAAATTTGTTCTTCGCCTACCCATTACACCCATTATCGGCAGATCTAAGCGTCTGTACTGCCAAGCGACTTTGATATGTCCGCAACCCTCAATTTAAAGTTTCGGACGCTCCGCGTGCTGCGATATTAGGGCGCACCAGTTGTGCGAAGCCGTCACTTCAATCCCTGCACAGGCACCAAACTCCATGACCGCCCAATACATTTCCTCAGTATCGGCCATACCAATATTTAACACATCGGGATCCACATCCATAACTCCCCGCGCAGCAGCAGCAAAAGCAGGACTGGTTTCGCGCGCATCAAACCTGTTCACAACCGTTTTAGCTTTTAGATGTTGTGCGGTAGCGCGACCAATCCGGTAGGCTATATCCTCATCGATATTAACACCAATTTCGCCGCGAATATCGTAGGCCTTGAAACACGTTAAATCGATCACGTTTGCTTCTCTTCACTTTGTGCGGCGGCTGTGGCTTCACCGAGCCCCACATCTTCTTCTAATGCTTGAATTTCGACCCTTAGACCCTCAAATTCTTGCCGCTTGCGTTCGATAAAGCTGTGGGTCAACAATGATTTTTCTCTGATACCACTTGGGGTCAATAGATATGCATACCGCCCTTTGCGTGGGCTTTGTTTAAAATTGCCAAGCTTGACGAAACCTTTTTCAACCAAAGCCGTCAGGACGTAGTAGGCAGAACCGTTTGAAATACCGACTTCGCGCGCAACATCACGCGTGGACAATTCCGGGTTTACAGAAATCAATCGCATGACCTTGAGGCGCACTTCACGCTGCTGTATGTCGCGCCGGCTAGCCATCGTAACACATGATAACGGCTACCGCACCAAGCGTCGCTGCGTTGCAATGCTCAGGTTTTGTAATTGTATAATATTGTTCAGAATTATTCATTAACGTTCAAATTTGAGCGTTAGGTCATATCCTATAAAATTACAACGTATTAAATTAATTTTTGAGACTTTAATTAGCTTCTGATAATGTTTTTTTTATGAATTTCATGTTATTTAGATAATATTAACCATCACCTCACACGATACACCTTATCGTGCTGATACTATTTTTCGCTGTTTAGCCCGATTGTAAACTGCTCTCACCTCAACTATTGTTCAAACATGAGCAAAGGGTCGATAATACTGAAATGACACAGTGGTATCTCATTCAATTCAAACCCAACTCACATCGCTTGGCAGAACGAAACCTTCAACGCCAAGGTTTTGAAACATTCCTCCCATTGCATGAAGTCGCTCGTCGAAAGACATCTCGCTTCATCACAGATCTCAGACCCCTCTTCCCTGGGTACATGTTTGTTGGCATCGATAAAAATTCCGCGCCGTGGAGCAAAATTAACAGCACTTTGGGTGTTTCCCGGCTCGTAAGTTTTGATGGCACTCCGAAGCCTTTCCCATTACAGCTAATCTCAAGCTTGATGCTTCGCTGCGATGAAAAGGGGAAGATGTTGCCGCCTGCGGTTCTGAAACCCGGCGATAATGTTGAAGTTTTAACCGGACCATTTGCGCAATTTGTCGCGACTGTCGAAACGATTGATGCACAGCAGCGTGCCTGGATTTTGATGGATTTAATGGGCCAGAGCACACGAATTCAGATTGCGCCAGATCAAGTTCAGCTCACTGATTAACGCAGTCTGCCTATAATACAAATAACTGAATTAATTTGATATTTCAGGTCATCCATTTGTTTATCTAAGCTGAAAATCTAAATATCTTGTTATTAGAAGAGACAGGTGACGCCCCCCTCTCAATCACTCATAAAGCTTGAGAGCAGTCAAACGCCTCACGATACAGTTTTGGAAAATTAAGCTTTAGTCTTTTTAGATTTTGCGACGGCCCGCTACATGCATAATCGCATCCAAGTATCCCTCAACACTGCCACAATCAAATCGCAAGCCATTGAGGTTAACCGATTGAACTTCGCCTTTAATAGCTAGAGTATTGATTGCATCTGCAAGCTGAACTTCGCCACCAGCACCCACTGGCTGAGTGCGAAGAATATCAAAGATGTCCGGTGTCAGGACATATCGCCCAATACTGGCCAAATTAGATGGTGCTTTGTTTGCGTCAGGCTTTTCCACTAAGCCGGCAACAGAACCAGATCCGCCGTTTGGAACGACAACACCATATTTAGAGATATCAGGTCCGTTCACTTCCATAACGCTCAGCTGGGTTTTTCCAGAGAGCCCATATGCACTGACAAGATCAGAAACGATACCGTCACCCTCATATGTAAGGAAATCATCCGCAAGCAGAACCGCAAAAGGATCATCATCAACTACACGCTCTGCACAGAGCACGGCATGACCAAGCCCAAGCTGTTCTGGTTGACGGACAAAGATACATTCAACACCCGCGGGCATGATATTTTTAACCATCTCAGCCTGGTCGTGTTTGCCTTTGGCCTTAAGAGCCATCTCAAGCTCTTGATTGTTGTCAAAATGGTCTTCTATGGCGCGCTTGTTACGGCCAGTCACAAAAATTAGCGTATCAATACCCGCCGCAATTGCTTCTTCAGCCGCATATTGAATGAGAGGCTTGTCCACAATTGGCAACAGTTCTTTAGGCATGGCCTTGGTCGCTGGTAAAAACCGCGTTCCGAAACCAGCGACTGGGAAGACTGCTTTTCTAATATTTGAAGTCATTTTAAATGTTCCATTTCAAAATAATATCAGCTTCAGTTTTGATCCGGCCAAAAACAGCTCATCTTTATCAGAAAATACGGTTAAATTATACTAAAATCCTGAGCATTACAGGGTCTTAACAGACCAGTGCAACACCAGTCTAGTCAGTCTGATAAACTCTAACAGCACCCTTTGAGACAAGCCTATAAGACCGACGCAGTTTGGGTGCTGACCACATCCCAACTTTATAAGTGACAAAAAAGGTCACCCCAAAAAAGGCGCATGCGATTGCAGCTTTGCCCGGGTCATAAGCAAAAAGTACACCTGCAATCATCGGTAATATCACAAATGGAAGAGTCAAAATGGTTGCAAGTGGATTTGCAAGCTTTCTATTATTGCGGCCCAACAGAACAATTTCGACAGCACGCATGACAAGCTGATGAAAATGCAGCCGATCTGGTTGGGTGATCGGCTTTCCAGAACTATACCGGCGCAAAATAGCCAGAATGGTGTCTGCAATAGGCCAGAAAAATATCAACAGCGCTGCCAGTGGAGTAACGCTTGGTACATTCCACAAAATAGAAATCGATGTCCAGACCAAAAGGTGCCCAAGAACGTAAGCACCAGCATCACCCAAGAATATTTTTCCAAAAGGAAAATTAAACACTAAAAATCCAGCAATTGCAGCGCTTAAAATGAACAAGAAATTCCTATGCTCTAATAGTCCAGCTTGATGTGCAATTAGTGCGAGAGCCAACGATGCAACCATTGCTGTAGTGGCTGCGAGGCCGTTCAAGCCATCGATTAGATTGAATGCATGACTGATACCAACAGATAAAAAAAGCGATAATGAAACTGCGAATGGTACCCAGAGCATTGCTAAATCGAGAACTGGAATGTCCGTTCTCGGTAACCATTGTCCCATCAACAATATAAATAAGGCGCCAGAAACTGCTGCGGCCAATAATCTATTGCGGGGGCTCGCAAGTTTACCCAGATCCTCTGCCAGACCAACAACAAAAACTGGTAACGCGCTCGACATGAGTGCCACATGGGTGCTCACGGTATCCGAAATAAGAACAATGAAAGATACCACAACCAAGCCCAGCACAATTGCAAGCCCGCCAATACGCGGTGTGGGCCTGGTGTGAGCGGCCTGTACGGAAGATATGTCATTGCGAGTTATTGATTTAACAGTAGTATTTGAAAACCCTAGCATAATTATTAAACATGCCGATCCGGAAATCAAAAAACTTATTACTAAGATCTGAACAAGAGAAAATGACAATTTTAAACCACCCCATATCAAGACCATCCTCAAAACTGAGGTAGATGCCGCTTGTCTCACATTGGCACTTAATAGAAGCTTTATCTATAAGCAATCAGTTTGATAACACTTTTAACGGAGCTGCGCCCTACCTTATTTGGTGGAGGACTTATTTTTTTAATCAAAAAGGTCAACTCGCTAAATTTTATGAGGAAGCCCAAAACATCGCGGTTGACTTAACGGGTATCCACTATCCACCCTGATTAATACTTTTAAGCAGTTTTCAGAGTAAAAAGAGACTCCCTAAAGCGTTAGGAGTCTCTCGAAAGCTTAACGTCATAATCCAAGCCGCATTTTAATGCCGTCTTATTCGTACTTTTAAATTGCAAAGTCTTCTGCTGCACAGCCACTCTCTAAAGCTTTGACAAACCACTTTGGCTTACGTCCACGGCCCGTCCAAGTGTTTTCTGGATTTGCCGGGTCTGCATACTTAGGAGCGACTGGTTTTTTGATATTTTTGCCATTGGAATTATCCAAAAGCTCTTTTAAAGAAAACCCTTTCGCCTGGGCCAGTGCCTCTAACTCAGCTAAGGTTTCAGCTTTTCTTTTTTTTTCAAAATTGAAGATTGCAACAGCCACTTCATTTTGTAGTTCCTTCAACTCATCAAGAGAAAATTTTTCAAGATCCATTTTGATATCCCCATATTAAATAACGGTTTAATAAGTATAAACCTTAGACGTCACTTCTATTTCATAAAAGATATAAAATAAAAATACTAAAAACCCCAAAATTTTGTTCATTTTGCGCCACTGTGAAATTTATGGGGCGACTTCTAATTTAAAAACGTGTCAAAGCTTGGGAAAACATCTGGAAGCAAATCATTCAATAAAGGTATAGAATATCTATACGCCAAAACATTTTTAGGCACCTAACCGAAAAGAGTATAATCAGAGATTGAAATACGCGCAGGCATTCTCCAGGCACACTATAAAGATATAACTCTACCATTTTTCCAATATTGATAATGGGTTCATTTTACACTCACCTCTGCGATCATTCACCCGTGAAAATCAATTACTAGAACTGGCAAATATAGACCGCGGTTAAAAAGTAACTGAGCCCAACATAAGCATTTATTAACTAAACACTTAATCAGATTACCAGAAAACGCACAGATTTCATCCAAATCCAAGGCGATGGCTCGCCCCGTCATTCGCGACGACGATCGCTTTTATTTGAGTTGGACGGTTGAAGTTCAAAAGGCCTTGCTAGCTAACTAAGCAGCACTGACCCAACGCAAACGCAGGGCGTTGCTTAATACAAAAACGCTCGACAACGCCATTGCGCCAGCAGCAAGTGCTGGGGATAGAAGCAATTCAAAGGCAGGGTAAAACACTCCTGCTGCAACGGGGATCAGTAGGGCGTTATAGGCAAAGGCCCAGAACAAGTTTTGCTTGATATTGCGCATCGTCATTTGGCTGATCGTAACCGCATTGACCACCGCACTTAAATTACCTGACATCATCACAACGTCTGCCGCCTCAATCGCAACATCTGTGCCGGTACCGATCGCAATACCGACATCCGCCTTGGCCAATGCAGGCGCATCATTGATACCATCACCAACAAATGCAACCGGACCAGTCATTGTTGCAAGTGCCGCCAATTTACCTGCTGGCTTTGCTTCTGACACCACATTCGAAATACCCAATGCCTTGGCCACGTATTGCGCGGTTTCGTCACGATCTCCACTGACCATCGCAACGGAAATTCCTTTGTTTTGCAATTGGGCAACGATGTCTCTGGCCTCTGGCTTAATCTCATCGGACACCGCTAAGACTGCGGCGACCTGATGATTAATTGCTACAAAGACAGGTGTTTTGCCTTGCATCGCCCACTCCTGCGCCTTGGCATCGAAATCAGCAATCTGATGCCCCATCTCAAGCATGAAGTGCCCAGTGCCCACTGCGATTACGTGATCTAAAACCGTTGCAGTTGCCCCACGTCCAACAAAGGCTTGGAAGTCCGACGCCTTTGGAATGGTAATGCCCTTTTCAACTGCCTTCAAAACAATCGCTTTGGCAACGGGGTGTTCAGAACGCTGTTCAAGCCCTGCTATCAATATCAGAATGTGGGCCCAATCAAACGCGGCATCGTGTTCGAACTCCGTGACCACTGGTGTGCCTTTTGTCAGCGTGCCTGTCTTGTCAAATACGATCGTCTTGATCGATTGCAGCTGTTGAAGGGCATCACCTTTACGGAACAAAACACCCAATTCGGCAGATCGTCCTGCTCCCACCATGATAGAGGTTGGCGTCGCTAAACCCATGGCGCATGGACAGGCGACGATCAAAACAGAAACTGCTGTGACCAACGCGAACTGTAACGCAGGAGCTGGACC
>Ga0257120_1000566_pt1 | contig 26649 bp, 18 predicted proteins | sample SI106_10metaG_FD_190153 | JGI IMG/M metagenome (GOLD analysis project Ga0257120, IMG submission 190153) | Marine microbial communities from Saanich Inlet, British Columbia, Canada - SI106_10 | ecosystem: Environmental > Aquatic > Marine > Inlet | place: Canada: British Columbia | collected... | reverse complement strand
TCTTTTTTTTGAGCTTGAATTTAAAACATCAAACCACAGTCCCACTTTCAATTTCCACGGGAGGCATTCCTTTTTGAAATACTCTTGCTCTAAGGTTCCCTTTTAAGGTAATTGTTGAGCCTTTAACTTCGAGCCAACTCCCTTCTCGTAGGCCTACAACTGGGGTCTCATTATATAAATGAAATTCTAGAATTCGAGTTTCTCGGGTTTCTCCCATATGAGTAGATCCTTGAATAGGGTCTAAATAATGTGCATTGATATTGAACGGAATCAAACCCAAAGTTTCAAAGCTAGGAGGATACACCACAGGCATATCATTGGTATTCATCATAGAAACGCCACATATATTACTCCCTGCACTGGTTCCTAAATACGGAACCCCATGCTCTAAAACCTTTTTTAAATCGGTCAAAAGATCATTTGCATAAAGTTGATGCACCAACTCAAAAGTATTCCCTCCCCCAGTAAAAATAGCTTGTGCATCTAGTACTGCCTTCTTCGGATTTTGAAATTGATGAATTCCTTGTACATTCATATGAATACTTGCAAAGGCTGCTTTCACTTTTGCGGTATAAGCATCGTATGATATCCCTCCTGGTCTGGCATAAGGAATGAATAATAAGGTAGAAACCCCTTCAAAAAAAGAAGTTAAAGTAGGCAGTAAATACTCTAAATAGTCACTTCCATAGACTGTTGACGTACTTGCAATTAATAATTTCTTCATAAGAGGGGTGTTTAAAAACAGCTAATTTAAAAAATAAAAAGAGGACTTTACCATCACTTTTTAGAATATTGCAATCCCTTAGGCATTGAAAAGTTATACGCAAATGGACAAACTTTAGAAGTATTGATCATCTTACAAGAACAGAGTAAAAGTAATTTAGAAATCATTAAAAAAGAGTAATTTGGCTCGGTAGTATATTTTGAATTATTTATGAAACTCCAAAAAACCTTTTTACTCCTTCTGATCCTCCCATTGGTCGCTTTTTCTACACACAAATATTATTTGAGTTTGACTCAAATTAATTTTAAAAGTGAATCCCAATCGATACAAATCATCCTCAATGTTTTTATGGATGATATTGAAGTTGCATTGAATGCCGACTATGAAATTGATTTACAATTGACTACTGCAAAAGAACTCAAGGACAACGATGTCTTTTTTGAGAAGTATTTAAAAAAAACACTCCAATTCAAAGTGAATGATCGCCTTGAAGAATACACCTACATCGGTAAGGAATACGACGGAGAGTTGGTCTATTTCTATTTAGAAATCGAAAATATTCAGAAAGTACACCAAATCGAAGTAAGCAACAAAATACTCCTCAAACACTTTCCCAAACAAGAAAATTTAATCAAATCAAAAGTGGGTGGCATCCATAAAAGTGTCTTATTGGATGCTACAAAAGATGCTACTATTTTAAAATATTAATAAATTTCGCTTTGTCTTTACGTGGATATTCATAAATTGGGAGATATTTCAAAAATCAACCCAACCCAATGAAAAAAGTAAGCACTCTATTATTTTCTTTTGTTTTTATAACGTCAGTGGGCTTTGCACAAGAAAGCATCACCAAACAAGGACATACCAATCAAAATAAGTTCAAGCAACTTAAAGAAGAATTAGCGACTCCAAATAGTCAGCACACCGCTTCTGGTGCACCAGGTGTAGACTACACGCAACAGAAAGTAGATTACGAGATGGACATTGTCTTAGACGACGACAACCAACGAATTTACGGGAATGAGACCATTCGCTACCATAACAACTCCAAAGATGATTTGGAATATTTGTGGGTACAATTGGATCAAAATATGCGTGCTGCAGATTCAAAAACTCCAGACATTCAGCCCAATCGCATTCCCAAAAAAATAAGCAAGAAAGCTTATGAACGTAATTTTCCAGCAACTGCCTTTGATGGCGGTTTTAAAATTGAAAGCGTTACCAACCTAGATGGCTCGAATCTTTCCCATACCATCAATCAAACCATGATGCGTATCAATCTTACTGCTCCAGTACGATCGGGAGAAACCTTTGAATTCAAAATTAAGTGGTGGTACAACATCAACAACCATAGAACCCAAGGAGGGCGATCTGGATATGAGCATTTTCCTGACGGAAACAACAACTATGTAATTGCACAATTTTACCCTAGAATGTGTGTCTATGACAATGTGGAAGGATGGCAAAATGACCAATTTTGGGGAAGAAGCGAATTTGCTTTAGAATTTGGAGACTTTACCGTACACATTACAACTCCAGAAGACCATCTATTGGGAGCAACTGGAGTCTTATTAAACGAAGAAGAGGTTTTGACAAAAAAACAACTGCGAAGACTCGAAAAAGCCAAAAAATCATTTGACAAAATTGTCATCATACAACCTCAAGAAGAAGCCAAAAAAGTAGAAAAAAACAAAGCTACCCGAACCAAGACGTGGAAATTTAAAGCCACCAACGTAAGAGATTACGCATTTGCCAGTTCGAGAAAATTTATTTGGGACGGAATGGCTGTAGATATAAACGGGAAAACCGTGATGGCATATTCGTACTATTCTAGAGAAGCAAATCCTTTGTACGGAGACCATTCAACCAAAGCAGTGGCACAAACCCTAAAAACCTATTCAGAATACACCTTTGACTACCCATACCACAAAGCAATTTCTGTAGATGGACAAATGGGAATGGAGTATCCACAAATTTGTTTCAACCCAGGAAGACCTGATGCTGATGGTACCTACTCCGACAGAGTAAAATACCGTATGATCAAAGTAACCATTCATGAAGTAGGTCATAACTTCTTTCCAATGATTGTAAATTCTGATGAAAGACAGTGGACTTGGATGGATGAAGGCCTAAACTCCTATATGGAAATGTTAGCCGAATTGGCTTATGACAAAGATTTTCCAATTACCAGAGGATATCCAAAAAACATTGTCAAATATATGAGTGGAGATCAATCTAAAATTGCACCCATCATGTCTAAGGGAGATCATGTATATAGTTTTGGAAATAATGCCTACGGAAAACCGGCTACTGCCTTGTGGATTCTTCGCGAAACGATTATGGGAAAAGAATTGTTTGACCATGCATTTAAAACCTATTCACAACGTTGGAAATTCAAACACCCTACTCCAGCAGATTTCTTTCGTTCTATGGAAGATGCATCTGCCATGGATTTGGACTGGTTTTGGAGAGGATGGTTTTATACGACCGACGTAACCGATATCGGAATTAAAAGCGTTAAAAAATACCAAACTAAAACGGGCGAAGAAGAGAATATCGAATTTGTAGAAGACACCACTAAAGGATTGAGTTTTGCTACTTCTGATGCCAATTCTAAGTTTCATTATGAAATTACTTACAACAAACCTGGAGGATTGGTCATGCCAATTATTGTAGAATTTACCTATAAAGATGGCACCACCGAAAGAAAAACATATCCTGCAGAAATTTGGAGATACAATGATCAAGAAGTGACCAAAGTATTTTCTTCTGGAAAAGAAATCACAAATATAACTGTAGATCCAGATTTAGAAACGGCCGATGTCGATACCTCAAACAACCACTTCCCGAAAAAAGAAGACACAAAGTTTTCCAATTTTAAGAAGAATATGAAGGGATAAAAAAAATCACTTTACAACTCAAAAAACGAAATCAATATAATTTCGTTTTTTTTTGATCAAAACTGTTAATTAATACTTTTTTAAGAAGCAATTTAAAACATTTTGTTACTTTAGACCGCATATTTAAAATACCATACAACTTATGAGAAAATTATCATTATACCTGTTTTCAGTACTCTTTGTGGTTTCTGCATCGTTTGCACAAGAACCTGTAAAAGAAAAAAAGGAAACACAACAAGGACACACAGATCAAAACAAATTTAGACAACTGAAAGATGTTTTGGCAACACCAAACGATCAGCATACTGCTTCGGGTGCTCCAGGTCATCAATACTCCCAACAAAAAGTAGATTATGTAATGGATATTCGTTTAGATGAAGCGAATAACCGTATTTATGGTAGTGAAGAAATTACCTATCACAATAATTCTAAAGATAATTTGGAGTATTTATGGGTGCAATTGGATCAAAACATGAGAGCCGATGATTCTAAAACTCCCTTAGCCGTATCTCAAGGTGCGTCTCTTTTCATTACACCAGACAACTTTCAAAGTACCTATATGAATGAGAAAAAAGGGTTTGGTTTTAACATTTCTGCTGTAGAAAGCAATGGTGCTCCATTATCGCACTTCATCAACAGAACAATGATGCGTATAAATTTACCAACACCTCTTCAACCGGGTCAGAAGTTCAACTTCAGCATTCGTTGGAATTATAAAATTAATGACATCAATAAAGACGGAGGAAGATCGGGGCTAGAAACCTTTCCTGACGGAAATAACAACTACACCATTGCACAGTTTTTTCCAAGATTGGCCGTGTATGATAACGTAGAAGGATGGCAAAACATGCAATTCTGGGGACGTAGTGAATTTGCTTTAGAATTTGGAGATTATGAAGTAAACTTAACGGTCCCAGAAGATCATATTGTCGATGCAACAGGAGTGTTACAAAATGAAAAAAATGTATTGACCAAAGAGCAACGTAAACGTTGGGAAAAAGCAAGAAAAAGCTTTGACAAACCAGTATTAATTGTGACTCAAGCAGAAGCTGAAAAAGCAGAACAAGGAAGAGCTACAAAGACAAAAACTTGGAAATTTAAAGCACAAAATGTACGTGATTTTGCGTTTGCTTCTTCAAGAAAATACATCTGGGATGCCATGGCAACCAATGTGAATGGAAAAACAGTAATGGCAGTTTCCTTATATCCAAAAGAAGGAAACCCTTTATGGGAAGAGCACTCTACTAGAGCGGTTGCTACCACATTGATAGAATATTCAAAACTTACCTTTGACTATCCGTATCCAAAAGCCATTTCTGTACACTCTGAAAGACAAGGAATGGAATACCCAATGATTTGTTTCAACTTCGGAAGACCTAATCCAGACGGAACCTATTCGGATAGAACCAAAAAAGGAATGATTGGAGTAATTATTCATGAAGTAGGTCATAATTTTTTCCCGATGATTGTCAATTCTGACGAAAGACAATGGACTTGGATGGACGAAGGCCTAAATTCTTTTGTTGAAATTTTAGCAGAAGACGTTTACGATGCCGAACTGTTCGCTTCCAACCCTACCAAAGAAATTACAAGGTATATGGGCGGAGACCAAAGCAATATTTCTCCAATCATGTCTCAAGGAGACTATGTAAAGCAATTTGGACCAAATGCCTACTCAAAACCCGCAGCAGGTCTTTATATGCTGAGAAAAACCATTATGGGTCCTGAATTATTTGACCATGCTTTTAGAACCTATTCGCAACGTTGGATGTTCAAACACCCAACTCCTGAAGATTTCTTCCGATCTATGGAAGATGCTTCTGGAATGGACTTGGATTGGTTTTGGAGAGGATGGTTTTATACCACAGACGTTACAGACATTGGAATTAAAGAAGTAAAACCACTATATCTTACAGACAAGCCTAATGAAAGAGTAATTGCTTTAAAAGAGCAATACAAGCAATATTTCGACAACTTGGGTGACCTTGTCTATATTACAGATAAAAAAGAAGATGCCAATGCAACAGCTATGGATCAATTTGCCAATGGCAAAGAAGTTCCAGGGTATATTTATTCTGTAGAGTTTGAAAAGCCAGGAGGTTTGGTAATGCCAATTATTGTTGAGTTGACCTATGCAGACGGCACAAAAGAAAGACAAACTTTTCCTGCCCAAATATGGATGAAAAATGATACTGCTGCAAAGAGAGTCTTTTCTTCAACCAAAGAAATTAAGAGTATCCAAGTAGACCCAGACGAAGAAACTGCAGATGTAGATACTTCAAACAATAGCTGGCCTAAAAAAGAAGCCGATAAATTTGAAGATTTCAAAAACAAAGTAAAAGGATAAAACTCCTTTCCATACCAAAGAAAAACTCCAACGAAATTCGTTGGAGTTTTTTTGTACTTATGATTTCCCTAAATAATGGTGAAAATATTAGTAACAGTTTACATTTCTATTAGGTTAGGACATAAGGATCATTAATTTATTAAAGCCATATAAATAAGCCCTATCATAGACTTCCATAAGATAAACACAGAATCTTATAAGTCTAGAAACGATGTCTCTAAAACACTTCAAAAAGAGCCCAAACAGCACAAAAAAACTCAGAATTTTACAATTCTGAGTTTTAATATTTAAGCAATACTGTTCTTTATCAAACAGTTGTACTTATTTGGAATAGCTTATTCTAAGGTAATGATGAACCACCAATCAAAAGTTGCACCTCCATCAGTAGTTTTCAAAATAAACTCGTTGGGTACATCTCTAGCAACAATTTCGTACTGGTGACTACCTCCTGTATAATATCCAATAAACCCACTTCCAGACAAACTGATTGTTTCTGTACCACCTGGAGCAGTTAATGAGAACGTTGCTGCATAATCGTCAAACACATAGTTTTCAATATCTGCACCGTTTACATTTCCTGTTGAGTTCGGTCCTAAATCGTCTACGACAAAAGGATCTCTACCAAAAATAGTACCATTAGTTACATGAGTAAAAGAACCATCTGAACTAAAAATAAATCGATCATCATACATTCCTAAACCTGCTTTTTCATCAGGACCAGCGCCATACCATTCTGCTAATTCTGTTCCTCCTACTGGACCTAAACCAAAATGTTTGTTTTTGGTCGAGTGAATTTTCCAAGTTCTAGAAGTTACTGCAGTTGGGTTTGCAGGATCATAACCATATAGTTTTGAAATCAAATCTACAGGGGGTGCATACGTAGACAATACATCTACTTGAATGGATTTGCTAGACGTAGTACCAGCCATTCCAGAAGCAACAACCGTAACGGTATAAGTATTCAATCCCAAAGTACTAAAGCTAATGGTGTCTTTACCTGATAAAGATACCTTTTCTACATCATTCAAAACATATTTGTAAGAAACTGCATTGTCTGCTGTTGCAGAAAAATTAACAACTCCACTTCCATCTCCATTTGGATTCTCAGCATCTGCTCCTACAATTTCAGCAGTGATGACAATATTTGAAGGTGCAATTATTTCTCCAAAAGAATAATCGTTGTCTTGACAACCTAAAAAGGCAAAAACAGTAGCAAATAAAAATGCTTTGATATAATTGATATTTTTCATTGTTTTAATTTTAGTTTGTTAATTTTAATTCATCGTAATAGTACACAGAACCATCTCCTGAATTTCCAAAGTCAAAGAACACAACCACTTTTACATAATCGGCTGCTGGAGCTGTACTAAAGTCATAGGTAAGATCTTCCCATGAATTGGCTACTGTAGTATTTACATCAACCTCATATACGATGCTTGCATCAGAATTTTCTAATTTAACTTTTACCACGGCTCCTACTTTTGGAGACCAAGTTTTAATTCCTATTTTTGAATAGTTCGTAAAATCTAAAGGAGTGGTTACATCTAAAGTTGCACCTGCCCATACTTCTGCTCCCGTTGCTTTTGTAAACTCAACAACAGTTGCTGTTGTATTTGCTCCTGTTGCATCTGGATTCGAAATGATGGCTGCTGCTGCATTCCCAAAAGGTGTAATGGTAGGGGCTGCTCCTTCAAAATCTTGAAAGCTTAAGTCAGCAACTACTCCTGAATCATCTAAAAGATTTATTTCATCATAGTAATACACAGAACCATCTCCTGAATTTCCAAAGTCAAAGAACACAACAACTTTTACGTAGTCGGCTGCTGGAGCTCCACTAAAGTCATAGGTAAGATCTTCCCAAGAATTGGCTACTGTAGTATTGACATCAACCTCATATACGATGCTAGCATCGGCATTTTCAATTTTAACCTTTACCACAGCTCCAACCTTTGGAGACCAAGTTTTAAGGATCAACTTAGGAAAATTTACTAAATCTAAAGGAGTTGTAAGTGCTAAGGTTGCGCCAGCCCATACTTCTGCTCCCGCTGTTTTTGTAAATTCAACAACATTGGCTGTCGTATTCGCTCCTGTTGCATCTGGATTCGAAATGATTGCAGCTGCTGCATTTCCAAAAGGTATGATTGAAGGTGCTGCTCCTTCAAAGTCTTGAACAAGACTTGTAACAATGCTAGAAGGTGCTTTATAAAAATAAAAATTATCGATGTAAAGAACACCAGCTGTGCCATCAGAATCAATTAATATCTGAGTAATTTTATTTTTGTTAGCAAGATTTCCTCCATCAAAATCTGTCATATCAATATCGATACTTTGCCATGTTCCTGCAACTGTAGCTCCTAAAGATGCTACCGCTTCTCCTCCATCAACAGTATTTACAATTTTAACAGACAATCCATTAGAGATTCCAGAAGGTACCCAATAATCGATGTGTAATTTTTCCATAGCAGCAACATCAATTCCATTTGCATAGTTGGTAACCATACCAATAAAATCTATGTTTGATAATTTCCAAACATTGTCACTTCCAATCGCTACTGATTCAAATGAGGATGCTGACCAACCCGTTGGTAATTCGTCTAAGGTAACATCAGTATAAGCATCACTAAAAATTGAAACAACATCCTCAGCATTCCTGTTTGGAGGAGTTGTCGCAGCAGCAGTTGGTGCTAAAATTTCTGTCACTTCAAAATCTACCGCATATTCTGTAGTTTCAATAGCTCCACCTTTGGCAATAACTTTTACTGAATAAGTACCCGCAGTTGCATATTGATAACTCAAAGCCTCTCCTATATTAGCAGTTGCTACTGGTTGCGTAACCGTTTCTTCTCCTGAATAAAACTCGTACATGGTTGCAAATTCTGCTGTTGCATTGACATTTACTTGTTTTGAAATTGCAGCATCATTGTCTAAGGTAACCACCAAATTTTCGGGTGCTCTAAAAGAGACTGTTAATGGTTTAGACATTTCTGTAGCATCACCATTGGTGTTGTATGCAATTACTTTTACGTCATACTGACCTTCTGCATACACATGATTCGCATTCTCTCCTTGAGGAATTCTCATAGGCTCGGGAGTTGAATCTCCAAAAAACACATCAAAGGTTGAAGCTCCATCTGCATTTGGTGAGATGGTAACCGCTCCTGTGTTGTCTTGTGTGATATTGTAAACCATCTCAAGATTTGAAGGAGCAGACATGCGATCTAAGAAAGACAAGTCTCTTAAATCAGAATCTGTACAGGCTGCTATTAAAAGCAAGACTGCTAAAATTTTGTAAATATTTTTTAATTTTTTCATCTGTAATATTTTTGATTAGTACCCTGGGTTTTGCAACCAACGATTTCCTGTTAATTCAATTTCGATAGTTGGAATCGGAAACACTTCGTGTTTGTTCGCGACAAATCCATCAATTTCTTGAGCTGCTTTTCCAGTTCTTACTAGGTCGAAAAATCGATGTCCTTCACCAACTAATTCTACCCTTCTTTCTTGGTAAATAAGTTCTGTAAGTGTCCCTCCAGTAGCAGAAATGTTATGAAGTTGATCTCCAAAAGCTCTCTCTCTTACTCTGTTTAAATAGGTTTGTGCTTTTGCATCGTTTGAAGCCGTCGTACTTCTATTGTGTGCCTCTGCCGCCATTAACAAAACATCTGCAAAACGAATTGATCTGTAATTGTTTGGATTGGTTAGGTTTCGGTCTCCTTGTGCACTAGCACTTCTTTTTCTTGGAATGTACTTTCTATTGAAATACCCTGTGTGTTCAAAACCAGTACCATAGGTAATTCCTGTTTGTGTAGCCCAAGCTTCGATGTCTAAAATTGCAACCTCTTTTCTTAAATCTCCTGCTTCAAATGCATCAACCACTTCTTGTACGGGTACATTAAAACTGAATCCTGAAGAAAAAATATCTCCTGAAGAATTTGGCGTCGCTGTGTAGTTTCTAACACCACTAAAGCCTACCGCTACATTTCCTTCACTACATTGTAAACAACCAAAACCAGCACCTTCCGCCTCTGAGTATTGTACTTCAAACACCGATTCGATATTGTTTTCTCCAGCATCTTCAAAAATGCTGTTGTAATCAGAAACTAAATCATAATTGGCATCTGCAATTAATTGGTCTAAAACGGCCGCTGCTGCATCAAATTTATCTTGATACAAATAGGCTTTCCCTAACAATGCTTGTGCAGCGCCTTTGGTTACTCTACCTTCTTGAGTAGGAGTAACTGGCAAATTGTCTACAGCATACATCAGGTCCAATTCAATCTGTGCATATACCTCTGCTTTTGGGGTTCTATCTACCGCAAATTGATCGCCAAATAAGAATCTTTGATCAACTATTAAAGGCACATCACCAAACCATTTTACCAATTCGAAATAGTAATACGCTCTCAAAAAACGCGCTTGCGCAAGTACTGCTTCTTTCCCAGTAAAGTTGGTTTTATCTTTAAATTCTAAGATGTAGTTGGCTCTGTTGACTCCAGAGAACATCCATCCCCAAATATCTCTTAATTGTGTATTCATTGGAGTGTGAATCATGTCATCTACCTCCTGAATCCCAACAACGTCGGTAGCACTCTCACCACCTGCCAATGTATTGTCTGAGGCAATTTCACCCATCAATACATTAAGATACGTTGCTTGTAATAGATCATAAGCGCCTACCAATGCATTTTGATAATCTGCTTCTGAATTGAAAAATTCTTCTGAATTTTCTGAATTTGATTTTACATCTACAAAATCATCACTACAAGAAACATTGAGTGTTATAAGGATGATGATTGCCGATACTATCTTTATGTTTATTTTTTTCATTTTATTATCTTTTAAAAATTAACATTCATACCAAATAAAAATGTTCTTGGATTTGGATAAAATCCTTGATCAATACCTCCTCCAATTGGGGCTCCATTTGAAGTAGTTGGGTCGTACCCTCTGTATTTTGTAAGAGTAAATAAGTTACTTGCAGATACATAGAATCTTACTTTGTCCAATTGAGATCTTTTCAATTGACTCGCTTCTAGTGTATATCCTAACTGTACATTTTGCAATCGTAAGAAAGAACCATCTTCTACAAAGTAATCAGAAAAGAGATTATTTCCAGTAGCACCCGTAGTCACTCTAGGAGTGGTTGTACTTGTCCCTGGCCCTGTCCATCGGTCTAAGAAGTAAGTCGCTCTGTTGGTCAATGGCAATGTTCTTTCGTAATTTCTTACAATTTCATTTCCAATAGAAGCAAATGCATAAGCATTTAAATCAAAACCTTTGTAGTTTAAAGAAAGATTCAATCCCATGGTAATGTCAGCAATCGGATCTCCGATATAGGTCTTATCATCTACATCAACAACACCGTCATTATTGGTATCTACAAATCTCAAATCACCAGGAGCTGCATTGGTTTGTGTTGCATGTCCATCTACTTCTGCTTGCGTTTGAAAAATTCCATCAGTTTGATATCCATAAAAGTATCCAATTGGAAAACCAGCCTCCATTCTTGACGGTGCATCTTGTCCAACTCCAAAAGAACCACCTTCTAAAATTCCAGTACCGTTATCAACAAATAAAACATTGTTTTCTAATGTGGTAAGATTGTAATTTACATTAAAACTAAAATCTTTTGAAATTTGCTCTTTATATCCAATAGAAAATTCGAATCCTTTATTTTCAACTGTACCTGCATTGATTACTGGTGATCCAGAGCCAGGAGCTGAAACCCCTAACAAACCAGAAGCCGTAGGTTGTACTAATAGATCTTCGGTCTTTTTAATAAAATAATCCAAAGTGATATTTACTTTATTGAACAACTCTAAATCGGCACCAATGTCTAAAGGAATTTGTTTTTCCCATTTAATTTCTGGATTGGAAACAACACCAAAAGCAGCATTTCCTTGCACAATTTGATTGTCAAAAACATAATCTCCCTCACCACTTAAAAGTGAAATAAATCCAAAGTCACGAATTCGGTCATTTCCTAAAACTCCGTAACTTCCTCTTAGTTTAAGGAAACTTAAAACTTCTGAATCTTTTAAAAATTCTTCTTCGGAAGCAACCCATCCAATAGATGCTGTTGGGAAATATCCAAATTTATTTGCAGGTCCAAATTTTGAAGAACCATCTCTTCGAATAACTGCAGAGATTAAATACTTGCTGTCATAGTTGTATTGAAATCTTGCAAAGTAAGACAACAGTCTGCTGTCGAATGTCAGATCTTTTCCATTGTTTTTATTTCTAAAAATTTGTAAGAAATCTTCATTCAAGCCTAAGTCAACTGCATCTGTTAAGTCGTTTCCTTCTGCAAAATTTGATTGATTTCTAATCAAATTTCCACGTGTTTTAAACACGGAAGTTCCCACCATTGCTTTTATGGCATGTACATCGTTAAATACTCTTTCATACTTTAAGAAAGCATCAAAAGTATAGTCATTAAAATGTTCTTCATATTGATACAAAGTACTTCTGTCTATATTGAATACGTTTGAGTTTCCATAACTATATACTGGCGAAAAATTTTCTGATCTTGCAGAAGCCGAATTAAATTGAATTCTCGTTTCTGCTGTAAAATAATCTAAGAATTGATAGTTCAACCCATAGCTTCCAGAAATTTTGTGCACCCATGCTCTATTGCTGGCATTGTTTACTTGTGCCAAAGGATTGGCAACTTCGATTCCTGTACCTATTGCAGGAGGAGTAGAAAAGTTTCCATTCGCATCATAAACAGGCGTTGTTGCAGGCATGTTTAATCCATTAAATAAGATCGAACCTAAAGTGTTTTCAATAAGACTTTTCCTATTGGTATTCGTATAAATCGTAGACGAAGTAAATTTTAAATTCTTTGCGATATCTGTATTGAAGTTAAACCTCGCATTTGTTCTATTGAAATTTGCTTTATCGCCTCCAACAATACCGTCTTGATCTAAAACAGACATTCCAAAAGAATAACTCGATTTCTCGGTACCTTTATCTATTGTAAAATCGACGCTCGCAATCGGTGCAGATTCAAAAATTTCATCTTGCCAATTAGTACCTTGTCCTAATCCTGTTGTATTTGGAAAAGGCAATGCCTGTCCATTTGCAGCATAAGCTTCATTGGCCAGTAATGCATATTCAGTAGCATTTAAAAGTGGAATTTTACGGGTGGTTTCTTGAAAACCATAATACATATTTAAAGTAGTCTTAAATTCTGTATTTTTTCTTCCCGATTTGGTTGTGATTAAAATCACACCATTGGCCCCACGAACACCATATATACCAGCGGTCGCATCTTTTAAAACGTTGATAGATTCAACATCTGAAGCGTTTACCACACTTAAGTCTTCAATAACGTTCCCGTCTAATAAAATTAAAGGTCTACTATCACCGTTAGTAGAAATCCCTCTAATACGAATGTTAGAAGCAGCACCTGGCGAACCCGATGTAGCTGTAATGTTCACCCCAGCTACTTGTCCTTGTAAGGCTTGCTCAATACGAGTTGGTTTCAACTGTTCGATTGACTCAGAAGAAACAACAGAAACGGCTCCTGTAACTTCCTTTTTTCGTTGTGTACCATACCCAATAACAATAACTTCTTCTAAAGTTTCTGATGAAACCTCTAAAGAAACATTGATCGTTTCTTGGTTCACTACAACTTCATTTGGTTTGAACCCTAAATAGCTAAAGACAAGTGTGGTCCCTTTCGCTACATTGTTCAAACTGTACATACCGTCGAAATCTGTTTCGGTTCCGGTATTACCGCCCTTAATGGCAATGCTTACCCCTGGAAGCGTGTCTCCAGTAGCAGCATCTTTTACAACACCCTTTACATTCATTTGTTGTGCTGAAGCACTCAAAGTGAAAAATGTAAAAAGCAATAATGAGAATTTTCTAAGCATAAATTGTTTTTGAATTATTGATATGGTAAATTTACCATCTGTAAATTATATATATCTTAATAAAACCTATATATAAAACATACATCGCAAAAACACCTGAAAAAACCAACGTGAATGGGCAACATAAAAAAACCACAATACTGAATTTCTTCAAATGTTGTGGCTCGGTATAGGTCTAAAAAACACTAGAGTGAGGTATTAGATCTCTAGGATGTAATTTGTTAAGTTAGCATCGTGTGGCAAAGACATCTTTTTACGCAATCGATACCTTTTTACCTCGACGCTTCTTGGAGATATATTCAAAAGTGGCGCAATCTCTTTAGAAGACAGGTTTAACCTTAAATAGGCACACAAACGAAGGTCATTTGGAGTTAAGTTTGGATGCTTGCTTTTTACTTTTTTCAGGAAGTTTTTGTCAGCATTATTGAATGCTTCTTGAAACATTTTCCAATCGTCTGTATTGTTTAGATTTTTATCAATAATTTTAACAACACTTGAATTTTGTTTCAAATCTGAATTGATTAATTCTGATTTAATAGAATTTAAAAATTCGTTTTTCTTAATGATATTCATCGTAGAAATCGCAAGCTCTCGATTTTTATTCTCAATATCATTCCGAAGCTTTTCATTGTTAATTTTGATGATTTTTTGAGCATTTTCTAACTCCTTTAATTCCAGCTCTTTTTGAGCTCTTTCTAATAACTTTTCTCTCTGGTTTTTATAATATTTTTTGGAAGCCAAATGGAAGAAGTAGAGAAACAGTAAAAAAGCAAATACATAGAACGAAATAAATACATTTGAAAAATACCATGGTCGTTGAATTTCAAATTGATAGCTCGCTACATTTCCACTCAAATTGCCAGAAACAATACCACGAACCTTAAAGGTAAAATTCCCGTAAGGAATGTTTTCAAACAATACCGAAGAAGATTTTGAAGGAAGGCTCCACTTTTTATTAATCCCCTCCAACTGGTATTGATACTTAGTAGCAGTTACACTACTAAAATTAGGAACACTAAAAAAGAATTCAAGATTGTTTTCACTATTGTGAAATTCTTTCTTTTGGCTCAGATCTACTCGTTTCTTTTGCCCATCAAATTTAAAACTGTTTATTTTATTAATTTGAATTTTAAAGTCAGTAGGTTTTTTTTGTGCGTTCAAGTCCATTTCAATGAAACCATCTGAGGCACCAATAAGGTATTTTTCATTTTCTAGGTGAATAATATTTTCATACCCCGAAACGGCTTTGGGTAAAAATTCTGAAATGTAAATTGTTTCTACTTTAGGTTGATTGTTCAATTTCCCGAGCGTTAGGTAATTGATTTGATCTTTAGAGAAGGACCATAAACGATTTTGTAAAGGATTGTGAATCAATTTAGCCGAAATGAAATTCTCTGAATCAATTAACTGACTGTAAACACTATCTCTTTGAAATAAATCTTTATCTTCATTATAAAAAAAGACTCCTTTTCTGTTCGCATACAAAAGCTTGTTTTGATGCTTTAGAATACTAGAATGAATCCCTTTTTCTAAAGAGACATCTTTTACAACACTCAGAACTTCTGTAAAATCTTTGTCTACTCTAATTTTAAAAACCCCCTTATATTCATGATCTACAAAAATTTGGTCATTGTAAAGCACTACATATTTACTCGAATTCTCAAAACCCTTAATCTTGTTTCTTAATTGCCAAGTTCGATTCTTTTTTTCCAAAACATACAGTCCATCATAATTCCCTTGCAATAAAGTCGTATCCGTTAACTTCTGAATGGTCCAAGTACCTCGGTTCGCAAAAATATTTGTGGCCACTCCATTTTCAATGATAAAGGTTCCCGAATCGTGACCACAAAACAAAACCCCATCAATCTTTGTTAAATTCCATACCTGACCTTGCGTGTTTTTGATCAAGGTAAAGGGTTTGTCAGAATTTAAAGCTCTACAAAACAGCCCTTGATTGGTTCCAAGATAAAGATTTTGGTTATGGACAATCGTTGTGTAAATGGTTCCTAAATAATGACTTTTTTCATTGTTTATTTTAAAAGGTGAACTGTTATTAATACAGTTGATTCCATTATCCAAACCTAGCCAAATATTGTTTTCACGATCTTCAAAAACAGATAAAATAGTATTGTTACTAATTCCAGAATTTTTATCGACTAGATAGTCAATGCTCCCATCCTCGTTTAAATTGATCAAACCATTCGAAATAGTTCCCAATAAAAAACTCTTATCCTTGAGCTGTATAGCACTATAAATGGTTTTGTTTTCTAAAATTTTAGAGGGTAACCTCCATTTAACGGGCTTCTTCCCTTTCATAAAGTAAAAGCCCTCTTTTTGAGTTAAGAACAAGAGTTGGTTCTCTTTTTCAAAAATTTCAACAATGATATTTTCTTTAAAAATAGGATCTTCAGAAATTAATTTGGATGCCCCATTTTCGATTTTAAAAATTCCTTTGTTAACTTCTTGGAAGTAAATCCCACTTTTAGTATTTGAAAGTTTGTAAATTCTATTTTCTGCATTGATAATATTGACCTCTTTGCTCTCTAAATTGTACAAATAGATTCTTTGCAAGGACTTGAATAAAAGCCAGCCATCTACCTCCAAAATACTCCAAATCTGCTCATCGTCTAGCATTTGAATCTGCTCGTTCTTTACTATAGAAGTATACTCCAAGGCACCAAACTTGTTTTTTTTCCAAAAACCAAAATCCATGTAGAACCCTGTAAAAACCTTGTCTTTATAAGCCCTAACAGATCTCATGATCGTATTATTTGGTGTTTGATACAACTGCCAACGCGCACCATTGAATTCTAACAAGCCTAAGTTATTTGCTACATAGATAAAATTTGTCTCAGATTGAGAAATGGCCCAATTCTGATTCTCTGCATTATAGTCCTCTGTAGTAAAAATAGTAATGGGTGGCAGTTCTTGTGCATTGAAAGAATACTTACAACAGCACAATAATAAAACAATTACTGTTTTTTGAAAAAATCTATACATAATACACCTTTGTTGGGTTACTAAATTAGTGAAAAATATAATAACAAAGAGGTTTATTTAATAATGTAACTTTTTGTATGGTTTTAATTTTGACCAAAAATAAGCGCTACAGTAGACTATTATTGAGTTTTTTTCAATGCAAAAAAAAATAACAAAAAAACCGTGATGTATAGTTTTTGTTCAAATATGAATACAAATAACGAACATTGTGTTCATGTTCAATCGCTTTGTAAAGAAAATAAGCTTCGGGTAGGTTTGTTGAATGATTGGATAACTTTAAAATTTCACGAACTTCTAATAACGATCAAATTTACAACAATTGGGGCTGGAGAGAGGTTGCTATCTAGCTTAGAATACAAAATTAGATTGCCTCATTTGAAACGAGTTCGTTGTTAGCAAATTTATGAATTGGAATACACTTCAATCCTAAAAAACTAGCTTCACAAATCAAACAAGGTCTGAGGGGTGTAATGTAGATAAATTAAAGGTATTTAGCACCTAATAAAAGATTCACCATCCATTAAAAACAGCTTTCTAACCCCAAAAAATGCTCCTATTCTTCAATAGGTGGATGCCCATGAATTTTCTCATAATCGGCGTCAAAATTTTCTCTCAGATAAGCGTTTAATTTCTTGCGATAATCATCTTTTAACCAAGTAACGAAATTGTGGGTACTTTTGGAAATACATTTGGCATATCGGTTGATACGATCATCAATCTCTTCTCCAATTTTCTTTGCTAAAATTAAGGCATCAAAAACATCTTCGCTGTTTTCAATACACATTTTGGCATGGTGTACAATAGACTTTTCCAATACACGTTTTGAAGACTCGCCAGCTCTAATGGTATCAATATAAACTTTTTTAACATCAAAAAAGGTATCGGTAGACTTTTGAAAATCTTTCTTTAAATTCGTTGGAAATTCATATCGAAAAGTACTTTCAATGTCTTCATCTGAAAGAATCGCATCTAAATAATAATCGGGCGATTTGAACATTTTTTGCCAGTCTAAATCTGCTCCCCAAGCTCCAAAACGATGGAAATTGTTCCCTAAGTCAATAACAGTAAAGGTACTTTTGTTATCTAAAATTCGAGATCCACGCCCAATCATTTGGTAATAAAGGGTCAACGATTTTGTTGCTCTATTCAAGATAATCGACTCAATAGTTGGTTCATCAAAACCGGTAGTCAAAATACTCACCGAAGTAATGATTGCATTGGGTGTTTTTTTAAACCATTTTAAGATGAAATCGCGTTCTTTTTTGGTATTTGTATTGTCTAAGTGCGCAATTGGATACCCTGCTTTTTTAAAGGCTTCAAATACTTGAATAGACGTATTGATTCCGTTATTAAAAATTAGAGTTTTCTTCCCCTTAGAGCTTTCCTCATAAGCGGTAATCAACTTACCCAACATATCTGAGTTGGTGTAGAGATCTTCAGACGATTTTACTGTATAATCTCCATTAGCCCCTACTTCTAAGGAAGTCAAACCAACATTATACGAATGCAAATCTGCACTAGCCAAATAATGATTGTCTATTAAATGTTGAATGGTTTCACCCACAAACAAATCTTGATAATTCTCATACATTGGTAATTTGATATTCGAACTCAAAGGGGTTGCAGTTACACCCAAGACAAGCGATTTGTCAAAAAACTTGAAAATTTTGGTAAACGAATTGTAATGTGCCTCATCGACAATTACCAAACCAATATCAGATATATCCAACTTTTCGTCGTTTAACCTATTTTTTAAGGTCTCAACCATGGCCACAAAACAATCATAATTGTCTTGATCGTCTAATAGAGCGGTACTATTGATGATTTTATTCTCGACTCCAAATTCGGTAAGCATGTTTGAAGTTTGCTTACTCAACTCAATTCGGTGTGTCAATACCAAAACTTTCTTTTGATACTTTGAAATATAGCGTCGTACTATCTCAGAAAAAATAACTGTTTTCCCACCTCCCGTTGGAAGTTGATATAACAAATGATAATCTTCGGGTGCATTCTCAAATCTCTGAAAGATTTCAGTAATAGCCTCTTTTTGATAATTGTATAATTCTTTCCCTGAAGTGTTTTTTAATGTGCTAATTTCTGCCAAGATTTTGAAAATTTTGAAATACAAAAATAAGGCTTAAAATAGGTTTTACACTACTTTTAGTTCAATTAAATATGCTTCTGTTGGAAAACATCAACGAAAGGGCTTTTCAAAAGAGAGAAGAATTATAACAACTTGGAGTTTAAAGACTGTATTTCAGATTTAAAACTTACATCAAATACCCTTGCGGTTTTGAAAAATAAATTTCAAATAAACACAAAGTTCCTTTTATGAATAGCTCTAATGACGAGAATACTCATGCATTTCACTAGTAGCATCTGTAAAATTTTTAAATAAAGCGCGACAAATTTGTTTCTGTGATGTCGTAATGGTTGGAATGCGCAATAGCAGTTCCATTTCTGAGAACAATCAATTGTGGAGATTGGTGGTGTACCTGAAACAAATACCCTACTTCATCAGAGACATCTCGATGATTCAGCAGATCTAAATAGTAGGTCTTCATATTGCTTGTTTCTTCTGTAAATAATTTTTCAAATTGCTTGAGAACCATTCTACTGATTCCACAACGGGTAGAGTGTTTGAATATCAGCACGGTCTCGGTTTCAGATTCCTTGGTAAGAATTGGTAATTGATCTAAAGAAGTAAGCGGAATCCAATGGATATATTTTTCTTCTACTACTCTCTCTTCCTTTTTTCCGTTAAAAATTCCATCAAATAATCCCATATTCTTTTGTTTAGCATAAAAATTGAGCGCAAATATAGGAAACTTTTTCTCAGTCAAAAAGTCAGTTAAAACGAGGCTAAACAAGACAAAATGACTTGTTTAGCAATGCTTTAAGAATTGGTATTGTAATTGCTTTAAAAGTGAAAAAAGAAGAAAAAATGAATTTTAATACGTTTACAACCAAATCTCAGGAAACCATTCAATTGGCACAACAGATTGCGCAAGAGTTTGGACATTCTCAAATAGAAAACGAACATCTTTTTAAGGCATTGACACAAATAGATGAAAATGTTCTTCCATTTCTCTTAAAAAAATTAAGCATTCATACAGGAGTGCTCTATCAAATTTTAGACAAACAACTCCAGAGTTTTCCAAAAGTTTCTGGAGCAGAACTCGTGCTTTCTAGGGAAGCTAATAAAACTTTGACAGAATCTTCTGTGATTGCCAAAAAAATGAATGATGAATTTGTCTCCATCGAACATTTGATATTCACTATTTTTAAATCGAAAAGTAATATTGCTCAAGTTTTAAAAGACCAAGGGGTAACAGAAAAAGACTTAAAATCGGCCATTGAGGAATTGAGAAAAGGAGAACGAGTTACTTCTCAAAATGCAGAAGAAACCTATAATGCACTGCATAAATATGCCAAAAATCTAAATCAATTAGCCCAAGACAACAAGCTAGATCCTGTAATAGGAAGAGATGAAGAAATTCGAAGGCTGTTACAAATATTATCACGAAGGACCAAAAATAATCCAATCTTGGTGGGTGAGCCTGGAACAGGAAAAACCGCCATTGCCGAAGGTTTGGCTCACCGAATTGTAGACGGAGATATCCCAGAAAACCTAAGAGATAAACTTATTTTCTCGCTAGATATGGGCGCTTTAATCGCTGGCGCAAAATACAAAGGAGAATTTGAAGAACGCTTAAAAGCCGTGATCAAGGAAGTCACCACCTCTGATGGAGATATTGTTTTATTTATTGATGAAATTCACACCTTAGTAGGTGCTGGTGGCGGTCAAGGCGCTATGGATGCTGCCAATATTTTAAAACCAGCTCTGGCACGTGGAGAATTGCGTGCAATTGGAGCTACCACCTTAGACGAATACCAAAAATATTTTGAAAAAGACAAAGCACTAGAACGTCGTTTTCAGAAGGTAATGGTGACAGAACCCGACACAGAAAGTGCAATTTCTATTTTGCGCGGAATTAAAGAAAAATACGAAACACATCACAAAGTACGAATCAAAGACGAAGCTATTATTGCAGCAGTCGAATTGTCGCAACGCTATATAACCAATCGTTTTTTACCCGATAAAGCCATTGATTTAATGGACGAAGCCGCATCTAAATTACGTATGGAAATCAACTCAAAACCCGAAGAATTGGATGTTTTGGATCGAAAAATCACACAATTGGAAATCGAAATTGAAGCCATTAAGAGAGAGAAAGATGAAGCTAAATTAAAAAATTTGCATTCCGAATTGGCAAACCTGAAAGAAGAACGCAATGAAATGAATGCCAAATGGAAATCTGAAAAAGATGTCGTTGACAATATTCAAAACACCAAATTATCCATCGAAAACTATAAATCGGAAGCAGAAAAAGCAGAACGAGATGGCGATTATGGAAAAGTTGCAGAAATAAGATATGGAAAAATTAAAGTAGCCCAAGAAACTTTAGAAAAGCTTCAACAGAGTTTAAAAGAAAATCAATCTGAAAATTCATTAATCAAAGAAGAAGTCACTTACGAAGACATCGCAGAAGTTGTTGCCAAATGGACTGGAATTCCAGTGACAAAAATGATCCAATCAGAACGAGAGAAACTACTGAAATTAGAAGCAGAATTGCATCAAAGAGTGGTGGGACAAGAAGAAGCCATTGTAGCAGTTTCAGATGCTGTAAGACGATCGAGAGCAGGATTACAAAACCCACACAAACCCATTGGAAGTTTCTTGTTTTTAGGAACTACTGGCGTTGGAAAAACAGAACTTGCCAAAGCATTGGCTTCCTACTTATTTGACGATGAAAATGCAATGACCCGAATAGATATGAGTGAATACCAAGAACGTCATTCTGTAAGTAGATTGGTTGGAGCACCTCCGGGCTACGTAGGTTATGATGAAGGAGGACAACTGACCGAAGCTGTTCGGAGAAGACCCTATTCGGTGGTACTCTTAGATGAAATTGAAAAAGCACATCCAGATACCTTCAACACCCTCCTGCAAGTATTAGACGAAGGGAGATTGACAGACAATAAAGGGAGAGTTGCCGATTTTAAAAACGCTATTGTAATTATGACCTCCAATATGGGAAGCCATATTATTCAGGAGAAATTTAGTAACTCAAAGGCAGATCTGGAAACGATCACGGAACAGACAAAAGTTGAAGTTTTAGCCTTATTAAAGCAATCGGTTCGCCCTGAATTTTTAAATCGAATTGATGATATCATTATGTTTACTCCTTTGAATCAGAAAGATATTTTTAAAATTGTCAAATTGCAAATCACCCAATTAAAAAAAATGATTGGGAAGCAAGAGATTACCATAGATGCAACCGATGAAGCAATTCAGTATTTAGCCAAAAAAGGCTATCAACCCGATTTTGGAGCAAGACCCGTGAAAAGAGTCATTCAGAAAGAAATTTTAAATCAGCTTTCAAAAGAAATTTTATCGGGCAAAATAACAACCGATAGTATCATTTTGATTGATTGTTTTAATGACCAGCTGGTTTTCAGAAATCAAACCGATTTGCTTCAAGAAGTAGAATAAACACAAAGAAATCATTGGATTTTTCTAAAAGTGATGTTTTGATAACATCACTTTTTTATTTTTCCTATATTCGTTCAAAAGATCAACTCTTATGAAAAAAAACGTATTCATATTTCTATTTATCAGCATTGGCTTCTTTTCTTGTATTTCAGATGAAACAACTACTTATTATTTGATTCGTCATGCAGAAAAAGAAAGAACCGATGCTACAAACAAAGACCCCAAATTGAACCAACAAGGGCAAGAAAGAGCGGAACAATGGGCAAATTATTTTAAAAACACCCCCTTAGACGCGATCTATACGACCAACTATAAGAGAACCCTACAAACCGCAACACCTGCTGCAAAAGCTAAAAATATTGCTCTACAATCCTATAGCCCAAACAAATTGTACGACTCCATTTTTCAGCAAAATACAAAAGGAAAAACAGTCTTGGTGGTAGGACATAGCAATACAACACCTGCCTTTGTAAATCGTATTTTAGGAGAGGAAAAATATCCTAATATGGAGGATAATGACAATGCTACACTATTTATAGTTACTATAAGAGGGAATAAAAAAACAAGCACAACACAAAAGGTTCACTAAACTTATTTCTTGGCGACCAACATCATATGTGGACTAAATGCTAAGACCGATTCATCTTTTTCTGTAAGTGCTAAGAGTGTTAATAAGGTCTCTCTTTTCTTAGGATTGAGCATATTGGCAAAATATTCATTATCCAACCAAATCATTCCTTCCACAGCAAATAAATTTACAATTTCCAGTCCTTGAGAGGTAAATTCTTTTTTCAGTTGTTTGGGTTTGTGATAAAATCCATCTGCCAATAACCATGGGAATTCTTTTGGTGGATTGTGAATTCCGGAGGTCAGTTCTACCTTACACATTTCTAAAAAAGGTTTTTTATGCACCAATCCTTGCATCAATCCAGCCACTGTAGAGGCAGAAGAATTGATTGCAAAACCCAAAATAATCCCTCCTTTTTTTAAGACTCTTTTTGCTTCAAGAATGGTTTGCAAACGATCTTCTTTTTTTTGAAGATGATACAGTGGTCCGTGTAAAATTATCAAATCGGCAATCTCATTCTGAAGCACTAAATGACGAGACTCACCCAAAGAAACCGAAAACGGATTTTTTAATTTTTGAGCTCTTTTTTGTGCCAAAAGAATATGCTTTTTTACAGGCTCTATCAAATGTACCTCATGCCCTTTTTCGGCTAACCATTCGCTGTATTTCCCAGTACCTCCTCCTACGTCTATTATCGTTGCTTTTGCCTTCGTAAGGTGTCTTTCAATAAGCGATTTGATGCGTTCAAACTCAAAAAACCCCATCCCACTATCCAAACGTGTTTCTTCTGAAGCTGTATTATAAAAATCTTCTAATTCTTTACTAATGAGTTGTTTTGCATTCATTTTTTGTGGGTGTATTATTAAAAAAAAGCCTATCGTAATGGTTAAAATAGATTAGTTCAAAATTGTAACTTCAATATCTCTCAACACAATTTCAGAGACTTTCTGAAGCTGATCTTCTTCATAAGCTTTGTCCAAATCAGTCAACGGTGTCTCTTGCGAGATGGGTTTGTAATTGTAATAATCTACAAAACGAATCCCTTCTTTAACACACTGTTCTTTTAAAACTCGAAAGCGCTTTCCGCCTCCATTGGTATGATAGGAATAGGCAATATAATCGATTAAAAAATCTGTTTTCCCAATCCAATACAAAAATACATCTTCAAAATCTTCTCCCCCTCCATCTTCTGAAAATGAAATTTCTAACTGATAATATTCTTTTCCTTTAACCGTGGTAGAAGTGATGAATTTCTTCCGAACTGCTTTGTCATTCAATCCAAAAGGCAATACAGAAAAATAATGTACGGAATTTACCGAGTTCTTATACTTCGATGCCATACTGTCTGAAACAACTACTGGAACCCCACCTTCAAAACGTTGAAATCCATTATTGGAAACTACATCTTTAAGAGTTGTTGAACTAGAATTGGAAATTCGATCTAAAACAAAAAGGCCATTTTTGCGAATAGCAGTATAGCTTTTGTCTCGAAATTGAAAAGAAAGCCGCGCACTTGCAATTTTATCTGCTCCCGAAAAAGTAATCATTTTGTCGATAATTTGTTGCGCTGTTAAATCGGATTTTTTAGCTGTACACGAAAGAATTAAGAACAAAAAAAGAAAAGGTAAATAGCGCATTATTTTATTTGTGTTTCGTCAAAAATTGGATGCTAATTTACGCTTCTTAATCGTAATCAAAAATGTATATTTGTTTAAATTTATAAAGCATAGCTCTACTTGACACCTGTGCTCAATTACAACTTTTTAAAATACAAGAGATCCAGTCTATGGCTGTTCAGAAAAATATAAACATCCAAAATAAGAAAGCGCGTTTCGAATATGAAATTATCGACAAATTTGTTGCTGGAATTCAATTGACCGGTACCGAAATAAAATCGATTCGCCTCAGTAAAGCAAGAATTACCGAGAGTTTCTGCGAGTTTAATGACCGTGGAGAGTTGTTTGTGGTGAACATGTATATTGAAGAATATATTTTTGGCCATCAATTCAACCACAAACCCAAAAGTGAACGCAGACTTTTGTTGCACAAACGAGAGCTAAAAAATCTCAGAAAAGATGTGGAAGCAAAAGGAAACACAGTGGTTCCGTTGCGGTTGTTTATCAATGAACGAGGGTTTGCCAAACTAGAAATTGCCTTGGCAAAAGGTAAAAAAACACACGATAAACGAGAGGTTTTAAAAGACCGAGACAACAAACGAGATCTGGCCCGAATTAAAAAGAATTTCAACTAGAACTCCGCTCTTTACAATTCCAAAAGAAGACCATGTTACGAGAAAAACTTCAGAATTATCAAGTCATTTTAGCTTCAGCCTCACCAAGAAGACATCAGTTTCTGAAAGAATTGGATCTTGATTTCACCATTGAAATTAGAGAAGTAGAGGAAGTCTATCCTCAGGAATTAAAAGGAAGTGAAATTACAGACTTTTTGGCCGATCTAAAATCGAAGGCGTTTACAGACCTAAAAGAAAAAGAGCTACTAATTACTTCAGATACGATCGTTTGGCTAGACAACAAAGCCCTAGGGAAACCGAAAAGTCCCGAAGAAGCATTTAATATGTTAAGAGCACTTTCTGGAAAAAAACACGATGTCATTTCTTCAATTTCCATCAAAGGAAAACACTTTCAAAAGATCGTAAATGATATAACAGTTGTTTATTTTAAAGAAATTACCGATGCCGAAATCAACTATTATATCAACAATTACAAACCCTTTGACAAAGCAGGGAGCTACGGAATTCAAGAATGGATTGGGTTGATTGCGATTGAAAAAATTGAAGGGAGCTTTTTTAATGTAGTGGGATTACCCGTAGAGAAGCTCTATAAAGAATTGATGAAACTTTAAAAGAATCCACTAAAATAATTCCAATCGACTTGCTCACATTATGTTAAAAAGTCTTATTGCTATTCTTTGATTTCTTTTCTGTAAAGAGAAATAAAAGTTTATTTTTACACAAAATATACAACACACAACATTATAATGAAAAAATACACCTACACAGAAAAAAAAGATACTAGATCTGGTTTTGGAGATGGTTTGACAGAATTGGGAAGAACCAATCCAAATGTAGTTGCACTTTGTGCTGATTTGATCGGTTCTTTAAAAATGGATCAATTTATTGAAGAGAATCCAGACCGTTTTTTCCAAATTGGAATTGCTGAAGCAAACATGATTGGAATCGCTGCAGGTTTAACAATTGGTGGTAAAATTCCATTTACAGGAACTTTTGCGAATTTTTCTACGGGTCGTGTATATGATCAGATTCGTCAATCTGTTGCCTATTCTGACAAAAATGTAAAAATTTGTGCTTCTCATGCAGGATTGACCTTAGGAGAAGATGGTGCTACGCATCAAATTTTAGAAGATATTGGATTAATGAAAATGTTGCCTGGGATGACTGTGATCAACACTTGTGACTACAATCAAACAAAAGCAGCAACCATCGCCATTGCAGACCATGACGGCCCTGTATATTTGCGTTTTGGAAGACCAAAAGTGCCCGTTTTTATGCCTGCTGACGAGAAGTTTGTCGTTGGAAAAGGAATTCAACTCACAGAAGGAACCGATGTAACCATCGTTGCTACTGGACATTTGGTTTGGGAATCATTACAAGCTGCTGAAAGATTGGAAGCTGAAGGAATTTCTGTTGAAGTGA